>Ga0209633_10001280_pt1 | contig 26402 bp, 14 predicted proteins | sample Cruoilmetagenom1_FD_187290 | JGI IMG/M metagenome (GOLD analysis project Ga0209633, IMG submission 187290) | Oil polluted marine microbial communities from Coal Oil Point, Santa Barbara, California, USA - Sample 1 (SPAdes) (version 2) | ecosystem: Environmental > Aquatic > Marine > Oil seeps ...
CGGGGGCGGGGGCGGGGGCTACGGAGACCAGGGTTACCCCCAGCAACCCTACCAGAATGATAAGGAGGATGATATTCCCTTCTAGGGTTCACCATCGAATAATATTTCTAAATGCTTCAGGATGATAACGATTAAACGCGTCATTACCCATAGACTTCGATGCGGTTATCATCCCGATGCTTTTTATTTCAGTTACCAGAACTTCCAGTCGTTATTTAAATCCAACGATGTGATAAATTGGGAAACCTGATAATATTCTCCGGTCACCTCTTCGTACACATAGAAATATTTATGCCGAAACGATAAACTCAGATGGGCGTTGATTTTGGCCGAGATTGTATTGTTGACCTCGGTTCTGATCTGCCAATGACTGCTCTCCTCGTTCCGAATACCAGTGAAGGCGTCCAGGTCGAACGTGTAGCTAAAATGGGATAGGAAGGGAACCTTGGCTCCCACGATCAATTCGACACCGTAAATGGCGGCGTTGGTGGGGTCCTGGACCTCTTTTTCAAAACCGAAACCAAGTTTTCCGTTGATATATTGGTACAGTGCGGAAACGCCGATTGTTTCTCTGAGAAGGACCGGGCGCAGCCCGTCCACAGCTTCAACAACCGTATCGCACCGAAATTTGCTATAGGGCCTGATGGCTTCGTTCAAATTATAATCGTATAAAAAGGTGCCTCTTAAAATGTTGTTTAAATAATCATCGTTCTGGCGGCTGTAGAGCATATAGGGCGTAAAAAGGAATCGGTGATATTTATTATAGATGGTAAGATCGATTTCGTTTTCAAGACCCCACTTGTTATAACTATGGTTCGGCTGGCCCGGTGGGATCTCGATATTGTCTCCTCTTTTGACACCGCTGTTGTCTATGAAATTTGATAGATAGGCATCGATCGTCGTTCTGAAACGCCGATCCAAGTAATCGTAGTCCTTACGCAATACGACACACTCATTTTTAAGATCGTCCTTCAAGAGGTCCGAAACGGTCACCCAGGTATTGGTATAGGCGATTTTTTTGCGCAGCAGACGACTTATCTTTTGCACGGCCGGCTGCGAGGCCGCCATGCGATATGGCCGGAGACCTACCAACGGGTAACCCTGGATGCTGATCTTCTCAGTATCCAAGCCCGTAATCACGAGCCCCTCTTCTTCTGCTTGCACCTTGCGCAACTCATCACCAGTCAACGAAAAAAGAAAAATATGGTAGTCCCGGTTGACCATGCTTAAAAAATCCGAGCGCTTTATCTCCCGGTTGACCGATAGGGGGTGGATGGTACCCTCTTCGACCACGGCCAACTCACAATCGAATCGGTCACGCAAGAGTTGTGTAAAACGAAAATCATCCACCCCGGTTTCAGCGGCTTTAAGGCTTGCAAACAGTTGGACCTCATCCTCCAGAAATTTTTCTTTCCAGAGGGCAAGACGATTTTTAAATTCGTGATAGAAAACATCGTAATTGGGGATTGGGTCCGCTTTTTTGGGGGACAGGGCTTGTAATTTTATGCCATCATCAAGGATAAGTTCGAGGCGATAATAGTCGACGTGGTCACCCATCATCACAATGGATCTGCCGTCGGCCAGATCCACCCGGGAGACCTTGCCACCAAAAAAACGGCCTGTATAATCACCCCCGCAGAGCGCCATCCCGATATCCGGGAACCTCGCCAGAATAGCGGCGGTATCCTTGAGCCTCAGACCGGATAGCAAAATGGTGTGCTCGATGCCGGATTCACGAATCTCGTTCAAATAAGGTCCAAGGGTTTCTTCCTCTTCAACCAGATTGTAACCATAAAGGTCCTTTTCGGCGATATCGAATCGGACCTTTTTTGAGGATATACCTATAACTGCAATGCGTGTGCCCCCCTTGTCGACTTCAAACCAGGGGGTGAATATCGATTTCTCCCCTTGTACGATATTAGATGATAATAACCGCACCGCTTTACTTTTCTGCAGAAACTCGAGATTTTTTGTACCGATCTGAATGTCTTTGGAAGAAACAAGAACCCCTGCACACGAAAAAAATTCAAGAAAATCCATCATGATGGAACCTGAACTGTACTTGGACAGAATTCCAGGGTAAAAAGCGTTACCCATATCAAGGTAGAGATCAATACCATTCTTGCGTTCGGAAACAATATTTTGTGCCAGCAGCAGCAGGGGGTCGTTCGACTCCTGCCCTTTGGTGTCCAGGGAAAATTTTCCCTGAAGGTTTGAGGTTAACAATAACGAAAGATGTGTATCGGCCATGGCAGACGTTGAGAGCATTAAAAACATCGGAAAAAGTGCCCAGACCCATTGGAAGCAAACCTTACGAATAATCAAAATCAGCATGTTGGTCATCAATGTGACACCAGGCATCGTCAACCGATCAATTTCTCAATTCGTTTTGACTCTGGTCAACTGATAGCTTTTGGAAGAATTCATTCAAATTTTTGATCAGATCGGCGTTGGCGGCTTTGACCGATGCAAGTTCGTCCAATGACTTATCCCATGCTTTTTTTAGCGCTTCGACCAAGGCGTTTGCCTCATCGAGTTTTGTTGAGAACTCACGGTTGGCTGCTTTAAGCGATGATAATTTCAACGCTTTGCTTTTTAAAGTTTTCCCCAAATCCTCAATCTGGTGGGACAACATGGATTCTTTTTTGGCATTTTTCTGAATAATTTGTTCACATTGCCGCATAAATTCATCGTTTTGTTTTAGCATTTTTTCATTGAGCGTCGCCATATCTTCGGTGCGGTCTTTTTCTATGGTTTGGATTAATTCTTGAAGGTTGGCAACCTGTTCTTCACCGGCAGCCACATCTTTGGCGTACTTTTCGTTTAGGGCAGCCACATCTTTGGCGTACTTTTCGTTTATGGCGGCCAGGTCTAAGACCAGTTCCTTGTTATGGGTCTCCAGATGCTGAACCTTTGTTCTCTGCTGATGGTTTTCTTTTTTGAGGATATCGTTCTCTCTCTCGATAAGCGGAAGGCGTCTTTTCATCATGCTGTGTTCGGCAAAAAGGTGGCTGTTGGTAAAGGGCGCATCTTGTTTAACCGGAGTCGCACAGGAAATGCAGAATACCAGAAAAATTAACATTGAAATGTTAATCGCGTATAAGCCCAGATTGCTTCTACAAAACATCGAAGGTACTCCATAAAAGAAAAATAACTATAAAATAATCAATTACGTTCACGGCGCAAACCGGAAACGGCCAGCTGTAACGGCATGATTGTCGAGACACAAGCGCTATCTCCATATATGCGTCTCGGCCGCATGTAAATTCCTATTTTCATATATATCGTCCGTTCAGCACGTTTTATAAAGCCGGTTCGACTATTTTATTGATCATTTATGGGACGGAATCGCTTTCGGGGGGAGCGCCCAATGCATTCAAGTAGGCAAGTTTTAAATATCTAAAACCCGGACGGGGAGTCGAAAACAGGCTTAGGGGAAAACGAAATCCGGTCCATCCAAGGCGGACTGTTATTTTTTCGCGAACCCTTAATTGTTGTTTCGAAAAGAGGCTGTTTCATTGGGCAAAATGGCATCAAGCCACCCTATCAACGATAGGGTGTCGGCATGAGGGAAGACGCTCGATCCGTGGATGGGGCCCATATCGTCGTGGGCGATTCGAGATTCCGGGTCATCCATCCGTTTTTATGGGGTGTAATGAGTGCATAAAGGCTGATCCATGTTAGGCAAGTCATCCAGAAAAAGCTGTAGGGTAACGCCCAGATCGCATGTTCGCTTTTATAACGGATAAAATAAAAAATACCCGGGGCGCATGACGCAATTGCGGCGGCAAGCACGATTTTGGGTCCAACCACCAGCGGCATATAGAACAGCAGTGCTACTCCTAAAAGGCGCATTACCTGCCCAAGGGTCATGTTCATCCAGCCAAGAAGAACGTTGATTCGCAGTCCGATCGCACCACCTTGACGAAACCTGCCAAAGACGAACCGGCTGATCACAAGGGTCTCGCGGACATTGCTTCTGGCCCATCGCAAAAACATTTTCCAGAGCTTTGAAGTGGTTAGCGGGGAGGTGGTATGCACGACCGCTTTCCGCTGATACAGGACGTGATAGCCGCTTCGGAGAATCAGATTGGTCATGGCCCTGTCTTCGCCGATATTGGCAGCCCGGCCGCAGAATTTTTGATCTACCCATTCATAAAGAACTTTCTGAACAACATCACGGCGGTAAGCGGAAAGCGCCCCCGGGGTGCACATCACCGAGTTGATGACACTCTGGCCGGCCCGCAGAAAATCAAAACTGTAGGCAAAGGCCACTTCCAGCATTTTCGGAATGACCCCCTCCAGGCGGTTCAGGATGCGGACATGGCCGGCCACTGCTCCCACGCGAGCGTCACGGACAAAGGGACTCACAAGGTGGCGAAGGGTCTGGGGGTCCACGTTGGAGTCACTGTCAATGGTCACGAACACATCCCCTTTCCCGTGCTCGAAGCCCCGGTACAGGGCATGCCGTTTGCCTCGATTGGCTGGCTGCCTGAAAAGCTGAACACGACCGGGAAATGCCATCTCCGCCTTTTTTAGCCAATGCCAGGTGTCATCTTCACTGCCGTCGTCAATACCGATAATGGACATCTTTTCGGCCGGATAATCGCTTAAAACGATACTTTGAATGGTATCGAAAGCCTGGCGTCCTTCATTGTAAGCCGGAACAATGACCGAACAGGTCGGCAACGCCCGGTTATCGCAGGGCGCCACGGACTTATATTTGAGGCAAAGCACGATGCGCCAGATAAAAATCGCCAGGTGAACGGCAAAAAAGGTCTGGGAGAAGACAAGAAGCATCTTGCCAAAAGGGATGTTCTCCATGGTCGTCCAAGTGGATTGAATTCCAGTGGATATGGCCCAAAAGACCGCAATAAATAGAATCAATACATAGGAAACGAATGCCGTTATGGTGCGAGTCTTATTCACAGCGCTATCCTTTATTTTTCTCATTGTGACGAGGTTGTCAATGAGCAAACATGATAGACACAAGCATGAGGTGTGCCAGAATATACCTAACTGAATTAATAGGATTAATATATATTCTGTCAGCCCGACATGGAAACACGGCGCGCAGTATTATTACCCACGATTACGGATCTTGCACACGCAAAAAAACGTCCATGGTTTTTGGAGTGAGGAAGGCCGTTTGTGGATGGTCTATTCCAGGGCCGGCAAAATCAGGGTAAAAGTCGAGCCTTTGCCCCGTCCCGGGCTTTCGGCCAGCACCTTTCCCTTGTGGAGACGGGCGATATTTTGCACCAGGTGCAAGCCAAGCCCGCTTCCCTTGGCCGTCATGTTGTCCGACCGGCCGATCTGATAAAACTTGCGGAAAATCTTTTTCATCTCTTTTCGGTCGAAGCCGATACCGTTGTCCCTGATCCGGACGTGTGTCTTGCGGCGCATCGGTTCGATGAAGATGTCCACTTTCGGTACTTCAGCAATATTGTATTTAATGGCATTGGTCAGAATGTTCATCAGCAGCATTTCAAACAGATACCGGTTGATACGCTGGTAAAGGATGGTGCTTTCCGGGCTGTGGACGGCAATCCGGCAGTCTTTGAACAGGTGGGCGTTTTCTTCCAGGAACTGGTTCACCATCTTGGCCATATCACAGACAACGAACCCGCCAATATAACTCTTGCTTTCCAGTTTGGCCAGGTTCAGCATGCGGTTTATGTTTCCGGTCAGGCGGTTCACATCGGTCAGCATGTACTGGATGTATTTTAGTTGATCATCCCGCGAGAGTTCGTACCTTGAAAAGGTCTGCAGATAAAGCTGAAGGGAAGTCACCGGTGTTTTGAGTTCATGGGTGAAATTGTTGATGAAGTTGTTCTGCATCCGGTACAGTTGCATGGTTTTCTGGCTGAACACAAAAATGATGAAGATGCCCAACAATATATTACCGATCAGTATGCACAAGACAAGGATCACCACCCATGTGTCGGCGGCCAGCACCCGCTCCTGCTCCAGGTTGAACCGTTCCATCGCCGACCGAAGACCGCTGCTGACTTCGATATACCAGTAAATATAAAGAAAAAGCGAAACCACCAGCGCAGTGACGGAGAAGATAAACACCAATATGGGGTGAAAAAGCCACTTCACATGCTTCATGGGGTGCGATCTCTCCTTTGATTAAACGCCATTCACCATCAGCATAAGGGTTAACAACTTTCCCGACGGGTGATACTACCGGTTTTTTCCCGACATTTCAATGCGGCGGCAACGCCGTCATATAAAATTAACTTGACCGACCGGCCCACCCATATTAAATTATGATTACTCGTTTCATATTTCGTTTTTTATTTTCACCGCCTTTTTATCGATATCGACGGCTCCAGTTCCAGTGGCCTGCTTTGCCTCGATGGCTGCCACTGCGATTTGCGATTTCCTGGCTCCAGCACCAACCGTTGAGATGAACGGGTCGTTTCGGCGGAGTTCCGTTGAATTAACCGGAAACCCAAAAGGGGGAAGTTATGAGCGAAAGTGTCTACAAAGTCATCGAATTGGTGGGAACCAGCCCCACATCCTGGGAAGAAGCGGCTAAAAATGCCGTGGAAACCGCGTCCAAGTCATTGAAGGATCTGCGAGTGGCGGAGGTCGGCAAGCTGGATATGAAGGTGGAAGCCGGCAAGGTAACGGCTTTTCGTGCCCGGGTGAATCTCTCTTTCAAGTATGTGACGGACTAACCGTCGGTACCCGACCGGCCAAGCTGCCCGCTACCGGGCGGCTTTGCCGGTGATTTAGGATCGTGAACCTTATAAAACCCACGGAGTTGGCGCCGGGTTTTTGTTTGTGTTCGGGGCGTACCGGCGGTCGCATACGGGTCGTATGTGGCCGCCGACGCAACGCAGGACACGGGCAAAAGGACAGGTAAGATTGTGGGTTTTTTTATTTCCGGGGCCCTTATTCCATGGCCCGGGCCATCAGATCACCCACCATCTTCGAAAAACGGGTCGGGTTGGTCAGTTTTCCGCCTTCACTGACCGAGGCCATGTCAAATAAAAGCAGGCTGTAATCTTTCAACTCGGGATTGTCCCGGTCGTTCTCAAAGAGACTTTTAATCTTTTCCACCACAGGGTGGTCCATATTCAATTCTAGAACTCGCTTGGTATCAGGTGTTTCCTGCCCGGAGGCCTTGAGCAGTTTTTCCATGTAGGCGCTCCGGTCCCAGGTGTCCCCGGAGAGACAGGATACCGAATCTTTGAGCCGCGAGGAGGGTTTGACTTCCTTGATCTCATTCTCCAGGTGTCCCTTAATGAAGCCGAACAGCGCGTTATAGGCCTCCTTTTTATCATCATCCACCGTATCCAGATCCAGATCACCTTTTTCGGCGCTCTTCAGGGGCTTACCGTCATACTCGGTCAATGACTGCACCACCCATTCGTCAACCGGGTCGGTCATCAACAGCACTTCAAAACCATTCTCTTTCAGCTTTTCAAGGTGGGGGCTGTTGAGCAGGGCGGAGAGTTTATCGCCGGTAATGAAAAAAATCTCCTTCTGGTCGGCCTTCATATTTTTCACATAATCATCCAAAGACACCCACTTGTCTTCTGATTTGGTGGTCTTATAGCGCACCAGCGGGGCGATCTTATCCTTGCTGGCCGGATCGGTGTGAATCCCTTCCTTCAACACGGCACCAAATTCATCGTAGAAGGGATTGTATTTTTCCGCATCCATTTTTCCCAGCAGATCAAAGAGTTTTTTGACCAGATTCTTGCGGATGTTGAGCACCAAGCGATCCTGCTGCAGAATCTCGCGGCTGATGTTCAGGTTTAGGTCCGACGCATCCACCACGCCTTTCACGAAACGGAAAAATTCGGGCATCAGCTCCTTACAATCGTCCATGATGAACACCCGTTTGGAGTACAGGTGGATACCGTGGCGGCGGTCCTGGGTGAACAGGTCGAAGGGGGCCTTGGAAGGAATGTAGAGCAAGGCGACGTACTCGGTGGTTCCTTCAAACTTGAGATGTAACCGCTCCATGGGCGGGTTCCAGTCGTGACTCAAATGCTTGTAAAATTCTTCGTATTCCTCATCTTTGACATCGCTGGAATTACGAGTCCAGATGGCCTTCATGGAGTTAAGGGTCTCTTCACGCATTACCTTTCGCGTGGTGGCGCCAATGGGTTTGTCGTCCTTATCCTTGATAATCTCTTCATCGGGCAGCGGCTCATCGCGTTCCGCCTCCATGGTGATGGGGTAGTTGACAAAATCGGAGTGTTGCTTGACGATGTTGCGGATCGTCCACTGGTCGGTGAAATCCTTGTCGTCCTTTTCCTTCTTTTTCAATTCCAGCGTAATGGTGGTACCCCGGGTGGTTTTCTCGATCGCTTCGACACTATAGGACCCGTCACCGGTGGAGACCCATTTGACGGCCTGGTTGGCATCCGCACCGACGGCCCGGGTGACCAGCGTGATCTTGTCGGCAACCATAAAGCCGCTGTAAAAGCCCACGCCGAACTGTCCGATCAACTCCGGTATCAGCGTCTCCTGCCCCTTGGCATGCTCCAGGGCTTCCATAAAACCGGCGGTGCCGCTTTTGGCGATGGTACCGATGTTTTCCAGGACTTCGTCATGGGTCATGCCGATGCCGTTGTCTGAAATCTCAATGGTCTGCTTGATGGCATCGGGCTTCAATTGAATCTTAAATTCGGTGTCGTTACCCAGGATACCCGGCTCGGTCTCCGCCTTGTATCGGACTTTATCGATGGCATCCGATGAATTTGAAATCAATTCCCTCAAAAAGATATCCTTGTTTGAATAGAGGGAATTGATGATCAGGTTAAGCATCTGCTGCACTTCAGTTTTAAACTGATAGGTTTCCTGCTTTGCTTCCATGGGCTCTCCTAAATGTTCCTTCGATAAATTTTTATCAATGGTTATAATTAGTTCGACAGCAACAACGATGAACAATTATGGGTGCGATTTGTCGTTTGTCAAGGCAGAGACCCCGGTTCAGATGACAAAATAGGTACCTTACCTGCCCCATGCCACAGCAACCAATCGATCGAAGATGTAGATCGGCCGCCCTAAAAATGATCCGTATGATAATTTTAAGCACCTATCTCGTGTCTGAATGGGCATTATCGACAACATTAAAACAACGCTTTTGGTGGCAAATTGTTCCTATTGTGGTATAGCCTTCCCAGATTGAACGTAGCGCCAGGCGAGGCGGTTCAAAATTGGAAACCTTATTAATACATTTATTTCAATAAATTACTACCCAACTCGATTCTCTCCGACCGGAGGTTCATATTTTTAAACTTTTAAAGTTTAAGCGATATCAATTGTCATATCAAGAAGATACACTTTTTTCCAATTCCGGCAGGTTTATAATCTTGAACATTTTTCATCGATTTTTTTCCCTTTCCGTCCCGAGGAAGCTAACGGTGTGATGCGGGAAATTAGTATATGGACTTAAAATCATTGCGATTTTAAATTTTTTTGGCTGTTTCATAACCATAAAGATTGATTTTGGCAAGATGCTTGCTTTCAGTAATAGTCAACCTAATAATTTTTCATCTGTTCTCCTCCTTAACGGTTGATCGGTGTCATTCCGATCGACCGTTTCCTTTTTTGCCCACGAAATAAATTTGCAAATTCCTATCCAACCGAATAAAATCATCTCATTTCATGAAGTGATTCGGGATCCCCCCCGAACCAACTCTGTCTCGGAGCGGTAAGCTTCCTTTTCCAATAGGATGGATCGCTTTCTTAATCGTTGCCGTCATCGTGTAGATCGTCGCCACAATGATGAATTGCTTAAATATCGGTTGGTTTTACTGTTTTGCGTATTTTTGTCAATCGTTAAAAGGTTTAGCGGTTTGGAAAAACGTAGCGTGTAAAAAACGGAGGTGGGCATGCAAACAAAAAAATGGGTGTTTGGCTTTGACGAACAGGATGCCGTTAAAGGCCTTGTGGGAGAAGATTGGGATGCCATTCGAGGGCTGCTGGGCGGTAAAGGGGCCAACCTGGCCGAGATGGTGCGCATCGGGTTGCCAGTTCCCCACGGATTCACCGTTTCCACCGAAGCCTGCAATGCCTACCTCACCTCCGGAGGCACCTTCCCTAAGGGCATGTGGGACCAGGTATCGTCAGCACTTCAGACAGTTGAAGCCCAAACGGGAAAGCGCTTCGGCGATGAAGACAACCCGTTGCTATTCTCCTGCCGATCCGGTGCCAAGTTTTCCATGCCCGGAATGATGGATACGGTACTCAATATCGGCCTCAACCGCCGGACGGTGACGGCCATGATCCGTCTTACCGATGATCCCCGCTTTGTTTACGATGCCTACCGGCGGCTGATCCAGATGTTTGGCAGCGTCGTCATGGGCATCGACGACGAACCCTTTGAGGCGATCATCACGGCTGCCCGCCAGGCTGCCGGGGTAGCCCATGACACCGAACTGTCGGCAGACAACTGGAAACAGGTGGTGGAGCAATTCAAGGCCCTCTACCACCGTTACACCACCCATGACTTTCCCGAAGATCCGATCGAACAGCTCAAAATGGCCACCGAAGCGGTGTTCAAGAGCTGGAATGGCAAACGGGCGGTGGATTATCGCAAAGCCGCCGGCATCGCCCACAACCTGGGTACGGCTGTGAGCATCGTCGTCATGGTTTTCGGCAATATGGGTGACGACTGCGCTACCGGTGTGGCCATGACCCGCAACAGCTCCACCGGAGCGCGCTACCTGGAAGGAGACTACCTGACCAATGCCCAGGGCGAAGATGTGGTGGCCGGCATCCGCATGACCCGAGACATCACCCACCTGAAAGAGGAGATGCCGGCGGCCTATGCCGAATTCGAACGCATTGCTCAGCTGCTGGAAAATCACTACCAGGATATGCAGGACATGGAGTTTACCATCGAGAGGGGCAAGCTGTGGATGCTCCAGACCCGAGACGGCAAACGAACGGCCCAGGCGGCAGTGCGCATTGCCGTGGACATGGTGGCGGAGGGGCTCATCGATCGCCGAACGGCGGTGCTGCGGATCACACCGGATCAGGTGGATTTCTTCCTCCACCCCCAGTTCGAGCCCAAGGCCACCGCCGGGGGCACACTGCTGGCCCGGGGCCTCAACGTCTCTCCCGGTGCGGCCGTGGGGCAGGTGGCCTTCGATGCGGATATGGCCGAGGCCTGGGCCAAGAACGACGGGAAACAGGTGATCATGGTTCGGCCGGAGACCAAGCCCGACGACGTCCACGGCATGCTGGCCGCCCAGGGGATTCTCACCAGTCGGGGCGGACGCACCAGCCATGCGGCACTGGTGGCCCGGCAGTTCGGCAAGCCGGCGGTGGTAGGGGCCTCAGCCATCACCATCGACCTTGCCAACCGTCTGATGACCGTTGGCAACCAAACCATCCATGAAGGTGAATGGATCTCCATCGATGGAACGGTCGGGGTGGTCTATGAGGGCCCATTGGAGACCATGGTGCCGGACATCAAAGACCCCTGGCTGATCAAGTTGCTGGCCTGGGCCGATGGATTCAGGACCCTGGGGGTGTGGGCCAATGCGGACTATCCCCGGGATGCCCAACGGGCGTTGGAATATGGGGCAGAGGGCATCGGATTGTGCCGATCCGAGCACATGTTTTTCGAAACCGACCGTCTGCCCCACTTCCAGCGGATGATCATGGCCGACTACCCCGTGGATCGGCGCGAGGCACTGGCCGCCCTGCTGCCGTTCCAGCGACAGGATTTCGCCGGACTTTTTCGAGTCATGGACGGACGTCCGGTGATCATCCGCCTCATCGATCCCCCGCTGCATGAATTTTTACCGGACCTGGTAGAGCTGGTCGCCGAATTGGCCGACCTGAAGATCCGGCTCAAACATGCCGCGGATATGGCCGCCATCGATGCGCTGCTGGCTGAAATCCGCCGGAAGGAACGGCTGCGCAAGCGGGCCCAGAGCCTGCGGGAAGTCAACCCCATGCTGGGCCTGCGGGGGGTACGCCTGGGCATTTACATTCCCGAGCTGACCACCATGCAGGTGCGAGCCATCTTCGAGGCGGCCTGTATGGTGGCAAAAGAGGGCATCGATGTGCATCCGGAGGTGATGATCCCCCTCACCAGCCACGTCAACGAGCTGATCCGCCAGCGTGCGGAGCTGGAGGCCGAGGCCAGGGCAGTCATGACCGAAGAGGGTTTGGAAATTCCCTACAAGTTCGGCACCATGATCGAACTGCCCCGCGCCGCCCTCACCGCCGACAAGATTGCCGAGCATGCCGAATTCTTTTCTTTCGGTACCAACGACCTGACCCAGACCACCTTCGGCATCTCCAGGGACGACGCCGAGACAGGGTTTCTCATCGAATACATGGAATCGGGCATCCTGCCGGCCAATCCCTTTGCCACCCTGGATCGGGAGGGCGTGGGCCAGCTCATCGACATGGCCGTAAAAAAGGGACGCGCCACCAAACCGGATCTGGTATGCGGTATCTGCGGCGAGCATGGCGGCGATCCCATATCCATTGCCCTGTGCCACGAACTGGGGCTCTCCTACGTCTCCTGTTCGCCATTCCGGGTGCCCATCGCCCGGTTGGCGGCGGCCCATGCCGCGCTTCAAAACCAAACTACCGAATGAGATGGTTAAAATCATTTTAATACGTTTACTCGGAGATGTGATGATTCGCGCAAGATCGTTCCTTGTTGTTCTGCTCGTGGTTTGCTGGGCTGATTTGTTAATGGCGGCCGCGGCACCGGTTCCGGTACCGGACATTCCCGCTACGCTGGAACCCTGGAAAGATTGGGTCCTTCACGACCTGTCGGATCAGAAATGCCCGGCCCATTTTGACAACGGAACGATTCGCCGCTGCTGGTGGCCGACGTGGCTGGCCATGGATGTAGGCGCCCAGGGCGCTCTGTTCAAACAGCAAGTGACGGTGTTCGCCCCCACCTGGGTGACCCTGCCCGGTGACACGGCCCATTGGCCCGTGTCGGTAACTATCGGCGAAGATGGCCTGCCGGTGACGGGCCGCGCCGGTCGGCCCAGTATCCGACTGGAACCCGGTGACCACCTTATCAACGGTGCCTTCATCTGGGAAAGGCTGCCTGAAATGCTTCAGGTACCGGCTTCCACGGGGATCCTGTCTCTGATGGTCGACGGCCGTGAAATCGTCGAACCGGATTTGGATACCCAGGGGCGGCTTCGTTTCCACGGTAACGGCGGCACCGCCCGTCGTGAAGACACCATGACGGCCACCCTTTTCCGACTCATCGAAGATGATATTCCCATGCGAGTAATCACCCGGATCATGCTCCAGGTCTCCGGCAGGACGCGCGAAATCCGACTGGCCGCCCTGCTGCCCGAAGGCGGCAAGGTAATCAAAATCACCAGTCCCCTGCCCGCCCGCCTGTCCGACAATGGCGACCTGCTGGTCCAGGCCCGACCCGGCCGCTGGGACATCCAGATGACGGCGCGACTGGACGGTCCGGCCAAGACCCTTTCCGCGGGAAAAGGCAGCTATGGCGATGAGATATGGTCCTTCAAAGCCGTTAATCACCTGCGCATGGTCAAGGTTCTGGGGGCGCCGACCATTGAGCCGGCGCGGACCCGCATGCCCGACGAATGGAAAGGTTTTCCCGCCTACATGCTCAAGCCCGGCGGCGCCCTCACTTTTGAAGAAATCCGAAGGGGGGACCCGGATCCGGCGCCGGACCAACTGGACCTTGCACGCACCTGGTGGTTGGATTTTGATGGGTCGGGGTTTACTATCCATGACCGCATCAGCGGCACACTGAGCCGAACCTGGCACCTGTCCATGGGTGACCCCATGCGCCTGGGACGTGTGGCTGTGGATGGCCGGGATCAGCTGATCACCCTTCAGGGAGATCGGCCCTCCCCGGGCGTTCAGCTGCGCCACGGGAAAATTTCCCTGGAAGCGGACAGCCGCCTGGCACGCACATCGTCGACCCTGCCGGCCGTGGGCTGGGACCACGATTTTCGGAATGTGACCGGTACGCTGCACCTGCCGCCGGGATGGACGCTGTTTTCCACCACCGGCGCAGATATACCCCACGGGGCCTGGCTTCAACGCTGGAACCTGCTGGACTTTTTCCTGGCGCTGGTCATCGCCATCAGCGCGTATAAGGTCCGCAACCGGACAACCGGCCTGCTGGCCCTGCTGACACTGGTGTTAACCTTCCACGAACCGGGTTCGCCGCGCCACGTATGGCTTCACCTGCTGGCGGTGGCCGCGCTGTTGAAGTACCTGCCCAACGGCTGGTTCCGGAAGCTGGTCAAGCTGTGGGGGGCGGGAGCGGTGGTGACCCTCATCGTCATTGCGTTGCCCTTCATGGTCCAGCAAGTCCGAACGGCCATCTATCCGCAACTGGTGCCGACCGGGAATGGGGACTACCAGTGGCCGGCGGTTCCCGGGGCCGGGATGCGCGTGGAGACGCAGATGACCGATACGCGCGAACCCGCTTCGGCCTTCAAACGGGCCGGCAAAACAGCGCACAAAAGCCAACTGTCTGAAAAGAGACAAACATCCCACCGGCCCCGCTTTCTATCGGATCCGGACGCCCTGATCCAGACCGGTCCCGGACTGCCGGCGTGGCAGTGGCAATCCGTGCAGCTGCACTGGAATGGGCCGGTGGACCGTACCCAACAAATTCGCCTGTGGCTGATTTCACCAACCATGAATCTGGTCCTTGGACTGGTTCGCGTCGTGCTGCTGTTTCTGTTGATCGTGGTCTTCCTGGACCTGCGCAATTGGCGCCGACAGCTTCCGATATCGGTAACGGCCAGTGCCTCGGCGCTGATTCTGGCGCTGGTTCTCCTGGTGCCGGTCCAGTCGCTTCGGGCCGAAACCAGTAACCATGCCTTTCCCCCCCAGCCCCTTCTGGAAGAACTTCAGCGACGGCTGCTCGAACCACCGCCCTGCCTGCCCCATTGCGCCGATGTGAGCCGGTTGGAGCTGGCCGCCACCCCCGACCAGCTGCGCCTGATCATGCAGGTGCATGCTCAGGTGGACACGGCCATACCCTTGCCGGTCACCCTGGAAACCTGGCGTCCGAACCGACTGACCCTGAACAATGAACCGGTGAAAAGCCTCGCCCGGGACGACCGGGGAAACTTGTGGATGGTTTTGCCCCAAGGGGTTCATCAGATCAAGATGACCGGAACGACCGGCCGTGTCGATGAGATTCGCATCGCCTTTCCCATCGTGCCCCATGTGGGTACCTACGCAGGCGTTGGATGGCAGGCCCGTGGCTTTGGTCCCGACGGCAGGATGGACGCCACCATTGCCCTGACCCGCCTGCAGAAAGACAGCGCATCGCACAACGCAATGCCCAAATCCGATATTCCCACCTTTTTCCATGTGGCGCGCACCCTGCACCTGGGAATCCAGTGGGAAGTCACCACCCGCATCCGGCGGATCACCCCACCGGGAGATCCGGTGCGGCTGTCCATCGCGCTGTTGGAAAATGCCTCGTTGACCACCGCCGGCATTCAGGTAAAAGCGGGTGTTGCTCAGATTACAATGGGTCCGCAGGAGACGGATGCACAGTTTTCCACGACCATTCCCATTACTCCGACGATCCGCCTGGCGGCGCCAAGGGATGTGCCCTGGACAGAAACCTGGACCCTGGATGCCGCGACCATGTGGCACTGCACCATCTCAGGCCTGACGATGGTGCATCACCAGGATGCCGGTCGCAACTGGCAACCGCAATGGCGCCCCTGGCCGGGTGAACAGGTGTCCATCGATGTGACGCGACCCGAGTCGGTATCCGGCCGGACCATCACCATAGACCGTTCCCGGCTGACACTGATCCCGGGGCAACGATTATCCCGGTCAACACTCACCCTCGGGATTCGGTCCAGCAGAGGCGGGCGCCATCAGATCCAATTGCCGGACCAGGCCAACCTGCAGAGCGTCACGCTAAACGGCAAAAGCCTGCCCATCCGCCGGGACGGCCAACTGGTGACGGTTCCACTTGAGCCGGGTGCGCAGAAGGTGGATGTAAAATGGCTCCAGTTAAACGATTCCATGAACCTGATCAAGGCCCCCCGGGTAAACGTGGGTGATGCCGCCGTCAATGCCGCCGTTACTTTTCAGATGCCCGACCACCGCTGGATCCTATTTGCCGGTGGGCCTCGGCTGGGGCCCGCCGTGCTCTTCTGGAGCTATGTAATCGTGGTGATGGTCGCCGCCTTTGGTCTTGGAAAAACGGATATCACACCGTTGCGCACCAGCGGGTGGATGCTGCTGGGTCTCGGCCTGACCCAGATACCGGCGGTCTTTGCCGTACTGGTTGTCGGCTGGCTGCTGGTCCTGGGATGCCGCTGCCGGACGGATGCGCCGGGCAAGCCCCTGGCCTTCAATCTTACCCAGGTGCTTACGGTGCTCATCACCCTTGCCGCCCTGTCCGCGCTTTACAGCGCCATTGAACGGGGCCTGCTGGGCATTCCGGACATGCAGATCGCCGGAAACCACTCCACGCGTTTTCAACTGAATTGGACCCAGGACCGTATTGGCGGAACCATGCCCACCCCCTGGGTGATAAGCCTGCCCCGGTGGGTCTACCGCCTGCTCATGCTGGCCTGGTCCCTCTGGCTGGCCTTCAGCCTTGTGTCATGGTTGCGTTGGGGATGGCGCTGCTTTTCCAAAGAAGGCCTGTGGAAACCCATCAAATGGCGCCGCAAAGCCAAGCCGGCCGAAAATGAGAAGGAGGCCCAGTACTCGGAAACACGGGTATCGACGCAGGCCTGAAAGAATCTCACCGAACCATCATCGAGGCGGACAACGGCCCTCAATCCTGCCGGATGACGGCAGCCCATCGGCCCGATTGGGTCCTCATGGATATCAAGATGCCTGAAGAGAATTTGTTTCTGATCTGTATCGTTAAATTACACACAATTCGTTGACCCTGAAAAGGAGGGACCATGATTGTCGGTATTCTTAAAGAGATCAAAACGGAAGAAAACCGAGTGTGCATGACTCCGGCGGGCGTGGAGGTGATGGTCCACAACGGGCACACGGTGCTGGTGGAGAAAAGCGCAGGTGCCGGCAGCGGCTTTGCCGACGAGACTTACGTGAAAGCCGGGGCCAAGATGATCGACACTTCCAAGAAGATCTTCGATACGTCTGACATGGTCATGCATGTCAAAGAACCGTTGCCCCCCGAGTACGACCTGATCCGCGAAGGGCAGATCGTCTTTACCTACCTGCATCTGGCCGCCGACGAAACCCAGACCTGCGCCCTGATTAGGAGCAAGTCGGTGAGCATCGCCTACGAGACCATCCAGAAGGCCGACGGCAGCCTGCCCTTGCTGACCCCCATGAGCGAGGTAGCCGGGCGCATGGCCATCCAGCAAGGGGCCAAGTACCTGGAGATGGCCCAGGGCGGCCACGGGGTATTGCTGGGCGGCGTTCCCGGTGTGGATCCGGGAACGGTGGTGGTAATAGGCGGCGGCGTGGTAGGCGTCAATGCGGCCAAGATGGCCTGCGGCCTGGGCGCCAAGGTGTACCTGCTGGACATGAACCTGGACCGGCTGCGCTACCTGAACGACGTGATGCCAGCCAATTGTTTCACCCTGATGTCCGGTCCGGCGACCGTCCGCGAACTGGTCAAGGTGGCCGACGTGGTGGTAGGTGCGGTGCTGATCCCCGGCGCCAAGGCACCGCGCCTGGTGACCCGGGAGATGCTGGGGACCATGAAGAAGGGATCGGTCCTGGTGGACGTAGCCATCGACCAGGGCGGCTGCTTCGAAACATCCAAGGCGACTACCCACGACGATCCCATCTACGTGGTGGACGGGGTCGTGCACTACTGCGTGGCCAACATGCCCGGAACCGTGGCCAAAACCTCGACCCTGGCACTGACCAACGCCACACTGCCCTATGCGGTCGAGATTGCCAACAAGGGCTGGCGGCGTGCCATGCAGGAGAATGCGGAAATTAAGCTGGGGGCCAATGTGATCACGGGCCAGGTCACCCACAAGGCTGTCGCTGAGGCCTTCGACCTGGAATACACATCCGTGGAGACGTTGATCGGCGGTTGATGGCCTTGGAAATAATAAAACCTACGGAGATGGTGCCGGATTTTTGTTCGTGTTCAAGGCGTGTCGATAGTTGCATACGGGTTTCATGTGGCCATCGATGCAACGCAGAACGCAAACGTCCATTTTTCAAAGATGTTACTTTGTTGTTGTCATCCCCGCGCAAGCGAAGATCCATTTTTTTAATTAGTTGGGGGCTTCCGAATTGACATCACCGCACAGGAGGGTTAATATACAGGCAAGATTGTTCTTTAAAAATTTGGGGGCGAAACGGCTTCGACGGGGATAAAGAAGCACCAGATTGCATGCCGAGCTCCTGCCGACTCGTAAAACCGGTGGGAAATAAATATAATCGCTGACGATTATAACTACGCCGTAGCAGCTTAGTGCTACCGTTCTACCGGGTTTTTCCCGCGAACCTGGATAGAACGTCGACTAGTGGGATAGCCAATGTTGAATGCCTGCTACAACAACGGCGAACTTCCAGCAGGATAGCCTTTGAAGTACCCTGCCTGATGGAGACTGACGAAGGTGAAACTTAGAGATCAGGACAAGCATGTAGATATCTGTGTGGAATATTTTCGGACGCGGGTTCGACTCCCGCCGCCTCCACCATTGTTTTGTTGTTTTTTCAAATACTTACAATTTCACGCCACCTTACTCTGGTAGAATTCCAAGCGTTTTCAAGCTTTGCTCCATCATCTGGGGCAGGCACATACCGGTAATAATGGTCCACAATCATTCTGGTTGTGGTATGGCCGACCTGTTTCTGGACGTAACTCATCCGCTCATTATTATCCATTGCGTTCGTGACAAATGATGCCCTGGTGTCTTTGATGCTGATGCGGGTTGTAATACCCAATTTTTCCAGGGTCGGGTTGATGACGCATCTATTCATGGTGTGCCGATGGATAGGACGTCCCTGTTTATTCAGAAAAACAAAGTCGTCCCCATTTCCTTTCCACGTCCGTTTCCGCTGTTCCCGCAAGGACTCTACAATAAATTCAGGAATCTTTACGTCTCTGATGGAACTCTCCGTCTTCGGCCTCTTGTAGACAATTTTACCGCCTTTGAGACGGACCAAGTTTCGCCGTATCTTTACCACACCCTTTGCTAAATCAATGTACTTCCATTTCAATGCCGACGCTTCCGCAACACGGATTCCTGAAAAGAACATCAGGGGCTTGGTTTTAACATCGGCCATTTTACCTTAGGCCGCATTCGCCAAGCGTTTACGCGGCCGGGCTGGATAGTCCATATGATCAAGTAACACCATCCTGAAATTTACAGTTGCAATCAGACAACTATTGGACAAACAAACGCCAGAATAAGAGAAAGGTATCGTCACCACGATATATTTTTCTACTTTTTGCCCTACAATCAAGCGATTTTTTCATCCGGTCCACCCTACGAAGATGGCCCCGGCCAGCATGATGACGGCACCGGCGAGCCGAAGCCCACCTTTTTCCTCCTTCAACCAAAATATGCCGTAGGCAGCGCCAAACAAGAGGCTCGTCCGTTTGATGGCGATCATGTAAGCGGCCTCGATCTTAGCGATGGCCAACATATGGGTAAACATCATCATTGCCATCATAAAACCAATGAGAATTCCGGGGAATATGGGTCCAACCGTTTGCCGCTCCTTTCGATCTTCAAGCCAGGGACCGAGAATAACGATCAGCGCCGTGAAGGCAAGAAAGTAGACGACGGCGAAAAAATAGGGATTGGTGTGCAAGATCGCTGTCTTTCCGATCACCGCGGTGATGGAATACAAAAGGGCCGTTATGACGATCAGCCTCGGACCTTGTTGGTGGAAAATTTCGCGTAGCGGGAACAAAAGTCCTGCTTTTATATTGGACAGGTTGACCACGTAAGAACCGATCACGATCAGTCCGATGCCCACGGCGCCTCTGACACCCACGGTTTCTGCCAGAACGATTCGGCCCGTAAGCACGATAAAAACCGGCGTAAGGGCGAAAAAAGGAAGGCAAAGGGAAAGCGGAGAAGACCGAATCGCCTTCATATAACAAAAAAGGGCCAGTGCTTCCAAAGGCAACCCTACGGCCAAGCAGAGGTAGAACACCCGATCCGGTCGGACCATGGGAATGAAAAATAAGGCGGCCATCAGCCACGGCAGGGCGAAGAGGTAGCGGATTCGTCCCATGGCAAAGGGGGAACAATCTTTGTAGTACCGTTTGGTCAGTGCATCCACCGTAGCCAGGCAAAATGCACAGAGCAGGGAAAGAAAGAACCAGTCCATCGTATCGCCTTTTCCCGAATTGAACGGTGTTCGTTTTTTTAGGAAGGGGCGCATCATCGGACACCGTTGCCACCTCGCAGACGGTTATACCTTGACGCATCTCATCAAGAAAGATAAAAACGCTGTTGTTTACCCTTTATGAACGCAAACTCATTCCTAAGAAAACGGAATACAGGATATTGGTTTCCGATACCTTCTTCAAATGACGGCACGGATGTTACCATGGGTCATGCTCATCGTGGCAACCGCCCCCTTTACGGTTCTGGCCAAGTCCTCGGAACCCAAGACGAATTCCGGGTGTGTCATCCTGCGGCATGAACTGGGCCGCACAGCAGATTCCATGGTGGACCTGGCCGGGGCGCTGAAGGCTGATACGCGCAGCGAAAAATAGTCCACGCCTGTTTGACGCATAGCGAAACACCGGCAAGAAAAATGTGGATTTATTTTTTTCCGGGGCCCCAACTTGCGGTTCGAAATGAGGTATGAATCATTCGTCCCGAATCAACCCGAGCAGTTCGTCGGCGGTCATTTTACCGCTCAAATCGGCGCCGTCCAGCAGGCTATCAGCCAGGTCCCGCTTGGACCGGTGTAGGGCTACGATTTTCTCTTCGATGGTGTGACTGGCGATAAGACTATAGACGGTCACCGGCCTTGTCTGACCGATGCGGTGAACGCGATCAGCGGCCTGATCTTCCACGGCCGGATTCCACCAGGGATCCATGTGGATGACGTAATCGGCAGCGGTCAGGTTCAGGCCCACGCCGCCTGCCTTTAAACTGATCAGGAACAGATCTCCGTCACCGTCCTGAAATGCCACAACACTTCGCTTGCGTGCCTTTTGGGACGTGCTCCCGTCCAGATACTGGTAGCGGATCGATCGCTTTTCCACGTAGTCGCGGATGATATTCAGATGTCCCGTAAACTGGCTGAAAACCAAGGCTTTGTGACCGCCGACCAAAAGATCGTCCACGATGTCACCGAATGCACCCAGCTTGGCGCTGGGCAGGGATGCCTCCGGTAAGACCAGGCTGGGATGGCAGCAGGCCCGGCGCAGCTTCATGATTTCGGCGAGAATTTTCAGGTGCGCGCCTTGGCCGGAGGCACCGTCGCCAGTGAGCGTTTCCAATGCATTGCGACGAAGCGCCTCATAGAATGCGCGTTCTTCGGCACTCAGTTCCACCTGGATGAGAATATCAGTCCGCGGGGGCAACTCCTCTAAGACCTGGCTTTTGGTTCGTCTGAGAATGAACGGTTGGACGAGTTTCTTCAGCCGTTTGCGTGCCGTACGATCCCGGTTCTTCTCGATGGGCGTGGCAAAGGTGTCGGTGAATGTTTTCAACGATCCCAGCAATCCGGGATTGATAAACGTAAAAAGCGTCCACAGTTCCCCCAAGTGATTCTCGATGGGGGTTCCGGTGGTGATCAGTTTAAAGCCGCCGTCGAGTTTCATGGCGGCCTGGGAGCGTTTGGTGGTATGGTTCTTGATGGCCTGGGCCTCGTCCAACACAATGATTTCAAAATGAACTGCGGCCAGCATCTTTGCGACTTTTTCTTGTTGTAGCAGACCATAACTGACCACCAGTAGATCGAAGGGATTGAGATCCGCTACAATCCGTCCCCGATCACCATTGGACAATCCGACGACGTTCAACGATGGCGCGAAACGGCCAACTTCGGCCTCCCAATTCATACCCACCGATGTGGGGGCGACGACGAGGCTAGGGCCTCTGGCCGCACGGGTAAGCATGACGGTCAGGGCCTGAAGGGTCTTTCCCAGCCCCATGTCGTCAGCCAGGCACGCCCCCACCCCCCAGTGGCACAGGCGGGCCAGCCAAACGAAACCCTCGACCTGGTAACCGCGAAGGTCGACCATTAATGTCGACGGAACCTCGGGTTTAAGCGAGAGGGCATCCTCGAACCGCCCGATGTGGGCCTTCCAGTGTTTGTCTCGGTAAAATCCGCCTACTTCCCCGGCCATATCTTCGAGGAAGAGTGCCGCCAGTGGATGAAAATGCCGATGCTTTCCCGATTTTTTAGAATAGGCGGCTAACTCTTCCAGGCGTCTTTTAAACGCCCAGGTCAGGGCCAAAAACTGACCGTCCTCCAGTTGGACAAAACGCCCCTTGGCATTTTCCAGCAGGTCGAGAAGCCGCTCCATGGAGAGTACCAGATCATTGTCTACTTTCAGTTCGCCGGACACGGAAAACCAGTCCCGCGACTTCTCGACACGGATGAAAAAATGCTTCATCTCCGTCTGCCGACGAAGGGTGAACGGTTCACCCTCTGGCCATTTCAGGGCCACCGAAGGCTCAAGTGCATTTAATTCCATGAGAGTCTCGAAGCACGCCTCAAGCGTGTTCAGTGTCCACTCCCACATGCCCGCATCCAGCTCCCCAGAGACCAGCGTGGGACAGCCGGTTACTGCTATTCCGGCAAGCTGACGCTCCAGTTGGAGGTCTCGTCGGGTACACTGCAGTTTGCCGGCGATGTCGCAGATCAACGTCTCTCCCCCCTCCCCCGGTCGGAAACAAGGTCCGCCCGGAGCAAAGGGTTGCACCCACACACCGAGTTTCAACCCATCGCCGAGACGACGCAGATGGACATTGGGTGTGGGATCGGCAGGCGCTTCCTGTGCGGTCTGTCCGATGCCATCGAGCTGCGAGTGGACGGTGACTATGGAAGAAACCCGCTCGACCGCTTCCAGCAACTGTTTCTTGCCCGCAGCCGGCACCTTGAGCCCTGGTCCGATAATCTTGGCGATGCGACGGACCTCCTCTCCGGTTTCAATCACCTTGACGCGTGTGGACGATTTCTTGATCAGTTGAACATCTTCGCCGGTATCGGTATGGAAATCGTTGATGAAGGCAATCTTAAATTTGCCGCCCTTGTCCCTGTTGACCGTAAGTTCCGGCGTTCCGGTGACGATCTCCATGCGGGTTCGGGGATCTTTTTCGGAAAAAACCAAGGGATGACCGGCAAGGGATGTAAGGGCCTTGCCCGTGAAATGGTAGCTGACTTCCGGATATCCCCGCCAAATCCTGTGATTCTCTTCGATTCCGGCGCAGACCTTTTCATCTTGAAGGGTCAAAAAATCGAAGGTGTGGATCTCGTGGTAGAGACGCTTGAGGGCGATCTTGCGTCCCTTGCTCCATGCTCCGCTCGCGGTTCGGACCTGCAAACGCGGTGAAAGATCCCAGAAACCATGCGTCTCATGCATATCGAAAAACCAGACCAGGCGCAATGGCCGGGCGTCGTCCGTAACGTCGGCATCCTCACGGTTCAGGTTGATCAGCGCGCTCAAGGCCTGCTGCCATCGACTCTCCGGTCGGATCAGATCGATAATGCTGCGAATACCGCTACGGTCAAAAAATGCCGTCGCCTTTTCAGCCTCTTCACGCACTTTGACATCCAACCGGGCCAGAAAAATCGATACTTCCGCCCGCACCCATCCATGGCCATCGTTGTTTGTGGCGATACCTTGTAGAAACGTCAACGATTCAATCAGCCCGCTGCCTTTTCGCCTGTCCATCCAATAGATGGCAAGGCACTGAATCAAGGAGGAAACCGGATCTTCATGAAACACAATCACATACCATTGCCGTAGGGTTTCAAGGGCATCCGGGTCTCCCTGGCGGGAGGCGATCAATTCACCCAGAACGATAAACGCCCGATGTTGGGGATGTTCATTGTCTTTGGCGGCAATAGCGGCGTACGTTTTCGCCGCCTGGACCTGCTGTTTTGCGCCTTCTTTGACCAACGCCAGTAGAAAAAAGATGCCGGATACAGAAGTAAAGTATATCTTGCGTTTACGGGTGCTCTTTTTCAGTATTTTCAAGGCGGTCTCGTAAAATTCGACGGCATCGGTGTTGTTTCCGCGCAAAAATGCCGAAAAACCTCTCACCAGAAAGGCGGACATGCCGTCATCGCCTGCAACCACCGTCTCGGCTTCAATCAGACGGCCGTTTAAAATCAACTGCTCGGCCAGATAGCCCCGGATGTGCTCCCCCTCTTTCGTTTCGGAGAGAGATGAAACATCTTTCAGGAAATTGAGAAGTTCCGAATTCGGTGAAAGGCCGCAACGCTGAAAATAGCCGGTGAGTTCCTGTGCGATTTCCAACTGTAGTTGTACGGGAAGATATTCGCGAGTCCATTTCGAATCGAACGAACTCGTGAATATAAGTACAAACGGATGGTCCTGTGGTTTGTTATGGGTGGCGTAATGTCTTTCGTAATAATCCATGAGTTCGTGGACGCCATCGAAATCACGCCGATATATCGAAATGCGGATCTCCCGAAAAGTCTGATCGTAGCTTGGAAAATCGTAGGTTTTTTCGTCAAAGTTTACAGGCATCGTCCGCTGAACAGCATCGGCTATTTCATGAAACCATCCATTTTCCGCCAGCAACCGGCAAATCGGCTCCCTGAGGGGAACAAAACAACAAAAATGCATCTCATTTCTTTCGACGAGGCCCAGTTTACACAGATCGTCCAGAGTCGGATCCAGATCGGTAACCTTATATTGTTTAAAATCGTCATCGCCGACAAAAAACTTTTTCATCGCGTTGAGAATATTTGTTCGCGCCGTGTATTCATAGATCACCGCAAGAATATGAATCGTGGTCTCGTGTAAGGGGGAAAGTTTGTTATAGGCATCGATCCGCTCGATAAACGATTGGTTGTCACTGGTTGTCAACAGCTTCAAAGTGGACTCCTACATCATCAAAATCAAATATCAAGTGGCATATAAACTGTAAAACATACCACACCAAGACCGATATTTCACTATTATAGCTGACATTTCTCATCTTTATCTGACAATTTCCCTATTTTTCTTTGAAATGTGCTTCGAAGAGGCGGTGGATATGTCTAATAACGGATGCGATTCGCCCCTGGCATTCCAACAGTAGCTTTTTAGGCTTGGCTTCCCAGAAGGATCGCTGAAGAATCATCGCGCCGAACACCGCCTTTTCGCTCAATTGGAAAGCCAAGTCATTGGCCGGCCCGGTTCTTCCTTCGCAATCACCCATCAAAAGCTCGTATTCTTGATCCAGTTCACCCAGAAATCCCCGTTTTTCGATCTCAGCATATTTTCGGAGCTGGTCCTCCTGCTGTCTGAGATCGATTTCATCCTGGCAATTTTGAATGACCTTCACCAGGTATCTATTGGCGGTGTCCGAGTGCAACCGCCCCTTTGCCCGCTGTGTCGCGAAGATGGCAGGACCTTGCCGGATCGCCTCGGGCGTATAGCGGGAGCTGAGCCAGGTTCGAAGTGGGCCTTTTGAGTCGAGAGCGTCAAGGCAAAAATCAGCAAAACCTTTATCCAGGATCTGTCTTGCCACCTTCATGGTCGGAAGCTGGTCAGGTTTTCTAAAAAGATCCCGCCGACCTTTTAGTTTTTCCAAACTCAACAACCGCCTTGTTTTCCGGACGCCGGGGCGTTGCCGGAATCATCATCGTTTCCGAATCAATCGTTTCCCTGAGAAGACGATCTTTATGGATCGGTTTGTTGTCATGAACCATCGCTTCGGGTTTTCGTCCCATGAAATCGGTGCTTTGTTCATACGCTTGGACAACGCCTTGTGTATTTTCCGTTTCGGTCACGACAACGGCGGTGTGGCAGGCCGTAGCCTGATCGACCATTCCTTGCCAATTATAATTCATCGTTTCTCCGCTGTCGGTTAGGTGCACCGAGACGCCTTTGCCGTCGGCAACCAGTATCGTGCCCGGTTGCAATTTTTGCGTACTGCCTCTGTAACGTGGCGATTTTCTTTTTTTTGACGAGATCATCTTACTGATTTCCAAAGCCCTTCGGATCTGTTTCGGCGGTAGGTTAACCCGCCCCGGCTCATGTTGAAGAGAATCTCTCAAGCTCCCATGCCAGACGGCATAGTCCTCATTGATCATTCGGGCAACATCATTTGCCTCTGGGCCGAATTCCGGAACCGGCCGAGGAGATGCGGGCTTATACGGCCGCTTCGCATCCCTATTTCTCCAAGTATCCAGTGTCGGATACGGAACCTCGACAAGTTCACAAAACTTAGCCTGCCGTTCAACCTTTTTTTTATTTATCCGAGTATTTTTTCACCCATCAGCCAGATTTGCGGCTTTCCGCCATAAGAAATCACCCT
>Ga0209633_10001281_pt1 | contig 26400 bp, 22 predicted proteins | sample Cruoilmetagenom1_FD_187290 | JGI IMG/M metagenome (GOLD analysis project Ga0209633, IMG submission 187290) | Oil polluted marine microbial communities from Coal Oil Point, Santa Barbara, California, USA - Sample 1 (SPAdes) (version 2) | ecosystem: Environmental > Aquatic > Marine > Oil seeps ...
CCAACAACAGGACACACTCCAACATTATCATTGATGACAAAGAGGGAACCGACAAGGTTGTCACTCGAATAGTGGAAATGCTGCTAGAATATATTGGTGAGAGGTATACTGACGCTGGTCTTATCGTGCCCAAAGGCAAACTTAATTAAAGAACACCGTAGTAGTCGGGCTAATAACTACTCCACCAGTATAGGGTGTGGATAACCCGTACAGTTACAGGAACACTCCTTCTCTCTTTAGGACACCTAGCCAATGTATTGGCGTTCTGATGTAACCGAGTAGTTCACGTCACGAACTAATACCCCATATTTCTGCGAACTTCTTTAAGCCTGTTTCTTACATCAATCCCTGCTTGCATGCCACCCACTGCGGTTGCTTGATTAATTACAGATTGGACAGCATCATCAGGCCACTCAATAGGAGGAGCAGGCATACCACGTAGTAACCTCTGAATTTCATCCTTCCTTATAGACCCACCAGACCCTTTACCAGCACCTTTCAGTTGAAGTAGTGTAACCATGTCAGACTTACTCCAACCATGGGTAAGCAAATAATTAGACTGACTGTACAGTTTACCCCACCTTTCTTGTTGCCTAGCCTCAGTCCTCTCAAGCGCACCTCTGATAAACAACTCAGGTGAAATACTCTTGGAGTTTAAATCCTTTGCATACTTACGAACTTGTTTCTCTGCATCGTTACGAACGGTAGTGTAATCATATGCTGCAAACTGCATCTGCTTATCAATGTCCATTCTCTGTGTAGATACACCAAGCACCTTAACTGCTTCACGAGTGAGATCACGCTTACCCAGTGCATAGTCATATGAATCACCTTGGTAAGTATTATAAATGCGATACATCTGATTCAGTAGAGTAGGACTGATCCCTTCAGCTACTCCCTCCATGAATGTAAGAGTGTCATCAAGTGGTGACCCTGCCTGATCCCCAGATATCCCTGCTATACCTTCTATTATGGAAGTGGTTAGGATATCTGACTGCATGAATGGCTCCATCAATTCAAAAGCGGAATCTACAATTTTAGCTTCAAATGTCTCATCATCATCGTTCAACAGTTCATTCAATGAATTACGAACAACTGAGTATGGGTTATACCTTGACATGTTCAGGACTTCATATGACCCATCATCATGCTTGTACATCCCAATCACATTATTGTTACGCTCAAATCTACCCTGAGAAATCTTAATCATCTCCTGATCTTCATCGGTAACATTGCTGATTGTTTTGGCAAGGAACTGACCTAGCTCCTCAGTAGCTACTGCTGTACCAATGATGGATAAAATGCGAACCCATGCGTCATTCCGTAAAGTTTTATTTCCACTCGTCAGGTCTCTCTTAATTGACAAGCCCATGTTTATACTGGTGCGGATTACCTCAGATGGAAATGATATAAACGGAGGTGTCCCCGGGATGTTACGAGCTGACTTAATAACCTTAGGTACCTTGGAGTAAGTGAACAGTTCATTCTTTACACGGACTGCTGCTTCATCAATTACTCTCTTGTCATTGATGTTAGTGTCATATGCCTTGGCAAGCATCGCTCTATATTTTTCAAACACGATGACCTTTGGAAAATCATCAGCACCTTGATAAAAACGAAATGCAAAATCTCTCCACTGTTTAACAGTCTGGGCTGCTTGTTCTTTGTTTCTTATCTGTCCAAATTTCTGTTTTCTTAAGCGTGATACTTTCAAGTTTTCCATCTTGGCAAACTCGGTGCTGGTGTGTTGATCAAATACACCTATGTCCTCACTAAGTTTAAGCAAACCCTTATGGGAAATACCATCACCTATCACTCCTAAAGAGGTAAGCATCCTCGTATATTCAGTACCACCTTTACCAGCTAATAATAGTTTGATGGTGTCATAGGAATTAGTTATCCCATTTCTGTTGTACCCACCATGTACTGCTACCATCCACCCTGCACTGATCCAGTTACGAATGGCAGTAGCAGGAGACACAACTGTTTTTCCCATCTTGACTAAGGATGCAGCCTTCATGTAGTTCCTCACCAGACCGTCATGCGTTCTCACTGTGAAATGCTCAATGATGGCGTCATGCAACTCAGGACTTACATAGTAATTGGACAGCATAAGCAACGCAGGGCTGTTACCTGTATCAGTGATGCGTACTCGATTTGTATTTGTTGGACTGGCTGTAAGCATCCCATATTTCTGGCCTGATTTTTCCATCTCAGTTGCATACTTCAACGATGTACGGATGAGATTCAGTTGCTGAATAGTAACAGCGTAATTAACCATGGGGTCTTTGATCTCACCAAGCATTTGTCTTACTGGAAGGGGAACTTCAGCATACCCACGGAAAGCAAACACTTGACCCATTAAGATTGCATCAGAGTTGGTAGTGTGCAGGTCAGTCTTTCTACCTTTTTCAATGCGTTGAAATATATCCTGAATACTAGCATCAGCTAGATTAATAACCTCTTGTTGAGTTAATATCTTGCCAGCTTTTCGAGCCTCAGCGATGTGGTGTTTAGCAAAAAATGCCCTAGCAGGTGCCTGTTGCCTGTTGCTCCTGCGAGTTTCCTCACGAAACACTGGATCAGAATTGTACTGATAAGCACGGTGGAGAAATGAAGCACTTTCACCTGTTGCTGCTGCCTCAACAGTTCTCTCCATACTCTTAACAGTGTGATCAAGGGTGTTGAAGATTTTCTTGGTTTGTTTCAAGTAATCCTCTGAACCAACACCACGTTGAAGAATGAGTTGTAATCTCGCTTGCTTAGCTGAGATGATAGAAACCAAATTGATTGTTTCTCTGTCAATCTGAGAACGCATGTTAGCAATGGCAGCACGGGTTCTTGGTTTTAATCTGTTGTACGCATCCTTGTTACCACGCATTGCCATGGACATCAGCTTGTAAGCCCGTGCGTTATGACTCTTACCATAATCAGCAAGGATGGCATCATTCAAATTGATACCCGTGCTCTTCATGATATCATCTATCAAATGCAACCCAGCATCAAAATTTTCAGAGATGTTAATCAGACTATCAGTGACTATACTTGAATAATTATTCAGAGCATCTTTAGCTTTATACAATCTTCGCAATTCAAGACTGTTCAACCCACTCCCGGGTTGTAACCACTCCTCATACCACATCTTGAACCTTGTACCAACAGAGGGCTTTGCCACGTTAATACCTCTTGTACCACTAACAGTACCAACATCCCCCTCATCATGTGCATCTGGACCATATGCAGTTTGTGTATTATCATGAGCATCGTTAGCTACAGTTTCAGCTTGACTTTGCTGTTGTGTTCCTGTATTTATTCCTGTATTGGAACCAGTCTGCGAGTCAGAACCTGCGGAGCTACTACCAGTTTGATTGGTATTTGAAGTGGAAGTACTCCCAGTAGAACTGCTCGTAGACTGATTATTCGTGGTGTAAGATGTATGAGATGGACGAGCTTGAGCATCAGGGTCTACCCCTTCTTGTTGCTGTTGCCCTCTGGCAGCAGCTCTCATGTCATCAAGGATTTTTCTCTGTTCTTCTTCAGGTAGGCCGGAAGTACACTTCATCAGCAGTTCTCATCTACATATAACATTTTTCTGATTCTATCACTGGCACTGTGGGTAGGATTAAGTCTTACAAATTCTTCCAAAGCATACACTGTTTCCTGATTAAGGATTGGGGTAGACTCACCAGATGCGGATGCTATTTTACTAAGACCAATACCTATTCTCTGAAGGTCAGTCTTGATTGCATTTTCCACTGAGAATCCTGACCTGATATTATCAAGTACCTTCTCCCCCATGGCAGTAGCTTCCTCATTACTGATACGTTTTCTACCAGACCTGACTGCCACACCTTCTAAGATTTTCAATGCTGCATCAATGGCTACATACTGAGGTCGACCTCTATCTGCTGCTTCAAGCTCAAGATTATCAATGTCCTCTTTGGTAATCTCATGAGGGACTAGCGGGTCAAAATCAGGGGTGAGAATTGCATACCCTTCACCATCTTCGGTAATCTCAACAGCATAGGTTTTACTAGATGCTTCTTTTTTACTGTCTGCATTAGCAGTGGGATCAGGTAATTCAGGAGCAGTAGAAGGGCTATCTCTCAGTGCAGCTTCAGCATCAGCCTTAACAATCGCATCATTTTCCTCCGCTAATCTTCTTTTCCTAGTAGCTATAGCTTGATCACTTGCAGCAACAGCAATCATTTCCCTCACTCTGACTATAGATTCATTTGCATCTACACCATCACCATACACCTGTTTAGCTATTCTTCCTGTACCACCAAGGACAGTTTTTTCCCTGTTACTTAATGTTTTACCGGCTTTTAGTTTTTCAAGACTGGCAACGAGTGTGTCTTCCAAGGTAGACAGATCACCAAACTCCTTAATAACCAAATGTTTAAACTTACGAACAAGTCCTTGATTAGGTCTACTTACTCCCTTTGCATTAGCCCTTACTTTAGGAGCAGCAGGAGCAACAGTAGCAGGGGTAACAACAGGAGCAGCAGGGGTAGCAGGGACAACACGTCTTTCCACACCACCCAATCGGTTAAGGATGTCAAGTGCATCATCAGGAGACCTCGGTTGAGCAGCAGGTGGTTGAGCAGCAGGTGGTTGAGCAGCAGGTGGTTGAACGTCAACCTCATTGATGACCTCAGTACCAGCCTCAACCAAAGCTTCAGCAGCCCCGGGTAAATCCTCAAAAGGTATGGTATCAGGATCATCGTAAGCGGTAACAATGGCAGCATCCTTAGCCTGCTTCTTTTTCTTAGGTGTGCCTTTAGTAGTGTTCTTTGCTACCTTGGCTTTTACTTGATCAGGTATTGATTTAATTTCAATCTGCTCAGTGGTACCTTGAACATCAATGTCTAATAAGCCAGTGGGTAATGGAGGTAAATTAGTACCAAAGGGATCAAAGTCAGGGAGGATAGTGGCTATGGGATCAGCAGCAGTAGGAGGTGTCCCCGGCTCAGTACCAAATACCCTTTCAAAAGCATCATCGAAATTATCGTCAAAATTATTAAGTAATTCAGCCTCCTGTTCAGGAGTTAACGCATCATCCTGAGTGAGATCATTAGCCAATGGAGGGGTAGGACTAGGAGTTTGCACATCAGACTTATAAGCTTCAAGCCCAGTGTCATTCCTGTACTTAGATACGAGTGCACCTACTGAATCAAGTAACTGTTCTCCATCCTCAAAGGAATATTCCCTCTTGGTTTCACCAGTCTGGATTGAATTTACAATGGCAAGCTCGCCCCAGTTTCTTTCAGTTCCCTCTGCTCTTCTGGCCTCTCTCCCTTGGAACTCACCCATCATATAATTAACAAACTCATCAGTAAACTGATTGATGTCAAGACGAGCACTTCTGTATTTCCCAATGATGCCTGCCTGTTGCAACTTAGAAGCATCTTCATCATCAATTAATTTTTGGAAATATATGTTCCCATCAAATGGAACTAAATCACTAGGAGGAACAGGAGGAGCAGCAGGAGCAGCAGGAGCAGCAGGAGGAGTAGTAGGGAGAGGACCACCACCTAAATTAGGTGGTAATTCAGTATCGAAACCTTGACCAGCAGGCGCAGGGCCAGCAGGCGCAGGGCCAGCGGGAGGAGGACCACCAGTAGGACCAGCGGGTGTAGGACCAGCGGGTGTAGGACCAGCGGGTGTAGGACCACCAGTGGGGCCAGCGGGAGGAGGTTGATTACGAGGAGAGGTGGCATTTGCTTGAGCTTCTTCAACAGCTAAATCACGATAAAAACCTTTAATGGTTTCATCAGCCTGTGCACGTTGAGACTCAGGTACCCCATCACCCTTTCTGAGTCTTCGTAAAGCAAGAGCAAATTCTTTAATAGCAGGTCCTTTCACATCACCCGGGAGTTTAGCTTTACGAAGACGAACAAGAAATTCACTCATCTTGTCTTCTACATAACGAGCATTATCAACCGTGCTGGGTAAAGTATTACCATCTGCCTCTTTAAAATCAGGAACAAAACTGTTTCTTCTAATAGCCTCCTGAAGCCGAGTGTTATCCATTTTGGTCTTAAGTTTTTTAAGCTGACCAATCTCCCTCTGTAAACCCTCAATGTTACCCTTGGTGGAACCGTCGATTAATCCTCTACTAGCAATGAGAGATTGAATAATCCCACGGGAACTGATTGATAGATCAGTTTCATTAATACCGGAATCAATTTCCGGTACTGACACATTAGTAGTTAACCTTTCAATCTCCTCATTGATGAAATTTACAAGCTCACTTCTATCTTTCTTAGTTCCATTAACTACAAGGGGGCCGTTCTCTTCATCGAAATATTTAAGGTAACGCTGGTTTACAGTCAGCCCTGCATCTGGATCATTAGGAGCATCAGGAGCATCAAACTCACCGTCAAATCCCCCACCTCCATCATCGCCATCATCAGGCGTAAATTGATCCGGATCAGTTTTATCAGGTTTATCACCTAGTAACTTACTACCTCCACCTTTAACACCGAGTAAGAGTTCTGCAATACCACCTACTGCACCACCTACCCCACCTTCATACAGCGCACCTTCCAATAAGTCACGGTCTTCTCCCTCAACCACCAAGTTTAATACACCATTAATACCGATCTGCTGAAGTGCTTCAGTGCCACCTTCTAAACCACCAGTGGTCAATACATCGCGTATCTTACCAGCGTCCTCAGGTTTGATATACTTCATCAGCTTCTTGGCATACTCAGCCTTCATGAAGCGACCCGGGACAATAACGTCAAGAGCAGCAAGGGCAAAAGATGCAGCACTTAATTTCTGGAGTTCACCAGTGGTGATGGGATTGTCCTTGCCATGCTCTGTGTTTTCATACTCAGTCATGAACTCACTCATGGTCAAACCAACAGCAGGAGCACCTATGCCAATTGCAGTTGCAGCCTTCTCCAGTCCACTTTTAGCAGCTCGTTTAGCAGCATCAGTCGCCACCTTTGCAGCGGCTTCGTCATAAAGCTTTAAAGCTGTACTATCTACTTTCTTTGATGCCTGACTAGCAATTTTTTTACGTGCCAGTACAGTCCCACCTTTTACCAAACCCTTGGCAATAAACCCACCACCAATAAGACCAGCAAATTGACCAAGGCCATTGAATATATCGTTACTAAGAGTGTCATCAGTCTCACCAATAAAATCTTCTACGAATTCAGTAGAGGCTTTACCTGCCTCCTGAACACCACTAAAGAATCTATTGTCTTCACCACCAACAGCTCGTCCAATAGCACCAGCGCCTTCGATACTACGTGTGTAACTCTGAGCAAATCCTTTACCGAAACTCTGAGCAGCATCTACACTGAATTCAATGGCACCCTTCCCATCCCTCTCAAGTTGAGCAGGAGGAGCCGTTTGTGCAGCTTTACCTTGCTTCCACTGGTCTAGCCATGGTTTAAACAATCTACGTGTACCAGCGGCCTCACTGATGCCGTCATGCTCCATCGCTTGGATGTTAAAGAAACTGTAATGTTCCTCAAGAATTTTCTGATCTTCTTCAAGCTGGTTGTCGTAATCATACTCGTTGGCAAAATCATCCCATCCTACAGAATCAGTACGGTAACGTAACCCATTGGCAGGCCCTGATTGACCATAGATACCATTGTCCAACCGCTCTTTACGGACACGAATAGACTCATCCCTTGCAGCAACCTGCTCAGGGGTGGTGCGATTAAGTACGTCTTCAGCGAACAGAGGCACGATGGGAAACCCTCTGATCAATTAAATCATTAATGACATTGGTTGTACCATCTAAGTCATTGCTACTAACAGACTTACGGAATCTGTTTTCAGGTGAATCAAGCTCTGTAAATGATGAGTCTTCATTTTCAGTGTTGCTTTTAATAAGTGACCTCTGGACATATTGTTCATTCTCCAATATCTGCTTAAGCTCAGATGCAGCTACCTCTTCACCTTCAGTAGACGCAGTTTGTCCTACCATGGCAGTAGCCAAATCACCTGTCTCAGAGAATATTGCGGCATCACGACTGGCTGCGAAATCAATTGCTTCTTCAGGATTGAGAGGATCAACAGCATCAATATCTGAACTGATCTGTGCTATACCCTGACCTTGAGAACTACTGTGTGTTGGGTTCAGTCGGGTTTGAGTAAGCAGCTTACTGGCAAATGCAGATGAGAACTCAGGATCGTTGGTCTTGGAGAACGCAATGTCATACGCTCTCTTTAACCATTGGGATTGGGCTTCTTTTATAATCATGGTTGAGTAGTAAGTATTGGATAAAGACGGTCAATGGATGCTTGATATTCTTGGTTCTCCTTAAACCCTCTATCACCTTCTACTAATCTCCTCCATCTAGGGCCTCCATTGTAATAAGCAGCAGCGTTTTTAATGTTGCCATTCTCTCTTACATAAGCCTGATTAGCATAGGAGGTGCCAGCGGGGATAGCGTAAGCATCATCTCGTTGTTGATCAGGGGTGAGGTCAGCAAACTTGATAAGTTCATATCTATCAGCAAGACGTTCATCCATGCTTTCATTCATATCAGTGTTGACTACACCAAGGTCAAGATCAATTTCACCAGTATCTAAATTACGATGGAAGTTAATAGCCTGCCCTGCACCAGCGGGATAGACCTGAAGAATTCCTCTTGCCCCACTGGTGCTATCGTTTTTGTTACGACCAAGGTTAGTCTCCTGTGTTGCCAATGCAAGCATGTACGCTGGGGGTAAACCATACTCTTCAGCCGCGAAACTTAAGTTCTCAATGGACTCTCTCACTTCAGGAGTATCTTCAACCTGACGATTAATACCAGCAGCAGATACTGACCCTATGAGTATATCCATGATGCTATTCATCACTTCTGGAGTTCTTTCAAAAGGATCAGCCCCACCCAGTATTGAACGATTAAACGTATCATCAGAAGATGTAATACCACGTGTTGCATCACCAGTAGGTCTGATAATCTCATCGTTCAAACTTTGTATATCATTTGCTCTGACACCAAGAGCATCAGCCGTTCTTTGAACCGCGTTTCTAGTACCAAGGATTACATCGTTGGCTACATCACCCACTGGTGGTCTTACAAATGGGCCACCTTGTGCGTTCTGAACATCCTGAACCGCTCCTGCACCTGTCAGTACATCTAAGAATCTACGTGTCCTACCAAGGGCTTGTTGTGCAACAGGATCAGGATTGAACGGAGTAACAGGAGTTGCTGAAACAGGGGGTAAAGCAGTGGAATCCACGGGTGGGTCAACTGGTAAAATTCCAACCGAGGGACCGGGAGCAGGGGCAGGTGCAGGCGCAGCAACAGGTGCTTGATTCAACCCTTGCAAATAAAACTGTGAAGCATCTACCAACTGCTGTGCAGTCAAACCTCTCAATGATTCAGGGAGATTACTGGTAACAGGTGCAGCAACAGGTGCAGCAACAGGTGCAGCAACAGGCGCAGTAACAGGCGCAGCAACAGGCGCAGCAACAGGCGCAGCAACAGGATTCTCAGCAGACCTGAAGAAATCTAAAATATCACCTGTTGCCCTTGGTACAACTCCATCTCCCGGGAAGGAGAATCTATCAGACACCTGAGCATTAGTACCACCTAACTGACCAACTGCTGGTGTCACTGATCCATCTCCCGGGAAGGAGAATCTATCAGACACCTGAACATTAGGATTTACTGGTGCAGCAACTGGACTCTCCTGAATAGGAGATTGAGCTTGACCAGCAGGTCTAAGCACACCGTTGTTGAATCTATCATCTGCGACAGGGGCAGCGACAGGGGCAGCGACAGGGGCAGCGACAGGGGCAGCGACAGGGGCTGTACGAGCACGTTCAAGATCACCCGGGGTTGGTAAAGCTTGAGCTGGTGGAACTAACACATTACCAATTGCTGCTCCTGCCCTTTCTACTGCATTTGCAATTCCACCTTGTTTTTCAGACCGTGGAGGAGCAATCTGAACACCCGGGGTTTCAGGGTCTTGATCTATAAGTTTCTTAATCCTTGTACCATCTGGTTGAATAGTATCAGTAGTAGTACGAGAACCACCTCTCAAACCCTTCGCATTAACACTTGGAACATTAGCTGCTGTAATCTGACCAGAATACAACCTACGGGTATCATCATCAAACCGATCATCAAATGCAGCACGTCGATACACTTCATTGTATTGTTCTTGAGTTGCATTTGGACCAAGGAGACTTATTTCCCTACCGTATTCTTTAAGTGCTTCTCGTCGACCAAGTCGATCTTCAGCAGCGTTCCTACGATTGCGGGTGTACTCAGCAATCCTCAATCCGGAAGCAAGTCCACGATCAATGGCTCCTGCTTTATCTATAAAAAGGTCTATGTCATTAAAGGCCATAATTTATCTCCCTCCTGTGAAGAGTGGAACATCACTTGGGATAGATGATGCACCAGCTCCAATATTTACATTACCACCTACCACCCCTGTTCTTACGATATCAGGAGTAAACCCATTGGGATTATCTGGTCTAACTGGTGCATTAGGACCGAACCATGGTTCCTGTTGACCATTGATGCCAATGGTTGCATTGTCAGTAGGACGAGTAGGTCTAGGCTTAACTAAATCTTTATCTTTAAATAGATAATCTACCACACGAGTGGCGATGCTTGTCGCACTCGCAATATTCATCTCTGCTGCACGAGCGGCCTTAGCTGCAAGAAGTAACTGATTTTCAGCAACACTAGCCATGGCACTCGTGCCAACATATAGTGAACTTTTATCCAGCAGAGAATTCATTGTTTTAATATAAGAATAATAAGTGATGTCTTCCAACCGTTCTTCCTCTCTGTAAGCCAGTGCAAGCTGAGGTGCAGATTCGTCAACAACCATACCCATTGCACTCTCGATAATATCACGAGTCTTACCGCTGTTGTACATGCCTACAGCAGCCAGTTTGAAATTCATCTCACGATTGACAGCTCTGATCACATCAGAGTTTGAAGTTGCCATTCCACATTGATAACGAGCAATGTATTGTTTATAATTTTTTCTAGGGCCAGTATTACCACCAAGGTATACGTCATACTGAATAATAGATTTATGATACTGGTATAATTCACAAGCATAAGCTATCTCACACTCTGCAAATGCAAGAGCCTTGGCGATAAGATACTGATTAATAGATAAGTCACTGGCTTTAGTGGAATGATTCTGTTCAGCTAACTCATCATTGTCACCACCTGATCCTTCACCACCCTCATTGTTCTCACCACCGCCGAATTCAGGATCATCAACATCATCATTGTCGTCTTCTTCACCTAATAATATTGGCATATCTCACCTCGTTAAGCACTTGCATAACCTTTCACCGCTCCGACAGCAGCCCCTACGTATCCACCTGTAAAGAACCCTGTAACTCCACCGATCACAGCCCCGAATAATTTATTCCCACCTCCACCTACACTTGAACGCTGTTGCTGCGTGATAGCAGCACTGGCAACAGTTGAATAAGTTGCTTGAGCATTACCAAGTAGAGCGAATATGGCAGATGGCTCAGGTGCAGACCCATGATGAGCAGCAATCAATGCTTCCCAACCAGCGTCATCATTAACATAATAACGATTAAGTTCATGCTTAATCAAGTGGTGAACACCGTGAGCTTTGGCAGACTGACCAACCATATCAACATCTGTAATCACAGTGGTGTTGGAGATACGAGGGTTGTTATAAACCCCATATCTTTGATATGTATTATTCAGTCCAATCTTAGCAGCTCTTGTGGTTTTGTCCAGTGAACCACCATATCTTGACAAGAGAGTAGGAATTTCCACGTCATCATTAATACTACGACGATTAAGTCTGTCTGAGTATACATCCTTGTTCCACTGAGCTTGATTGGCTTTCCAATGGTCACCTAAATCCTTCTGGATGGCAAACACATCACAGGCAAGCTCATACTGCTTGTCAATCGCTGCTTTCGCACTGGTGCGTTCCTCATGTAAGACTTCATCAAAGTCTCCTTCTGAGGGATCATTAGCCTCTATATCGAGAGCTTCACATCCGCAACCATCTGGAAAACAACTAGACATTTCTCATCTCTAAATAACGCTTAGTAAATTCAGGCTTGGCACAAACACAATACCTACTCATCAACAACCTAACGGAAGTGTATACAACCATACTACCAGTACACATGAAAGTAAACCATGGGACAAAATCCCACATCCTTACAAACTGATACCAAACCAAGTCCATCTCTTCTTCAAGTCTATTATCATCCGTCTTACCAATGGCCTTTAAGATGCGAGTCAAAGTGAGACAGGATTTACACTGCATGATGACAGGATCAAGTATAGGTTTAGTCCTACGAAACCAGTCATTGGTCATATCAAGGACAATGCTTTCACCTGTCATGATATTCTCCATTTCCTCAGCGGTTGCACTGCCACCCAATAGGATATTTTGCCATGAAAGAAACTGGTTAACAAATGATGCAAGAGCAATAATGGTCTCATCCCTGTCAGGATGGTCACCCATAAGTTGAGCACACATCGGCATGATGTCAGTGACATCCACCATGTCTGGTAAGTCCCCCCATTCCTTGAGTGGCATTTGTCCTTTGATAGGTGGGGCTTGATTAGTACCATGTATAGTCATCTTGAAGTAAGTCGTGAGTTGCCGTGAGTAAAAGTAGTATCTCTTGATTCAGTCAGATCATACAAGGATGATGCAAGATGAATCCTTCTAACCCTTGATGTTCCCACCAATCGGATAAAATGATCCACACTTAAATTTGTCCTTGGCAATCTGAAAGGATCAGAGTGAGTAATTGTACGTGAATACAGGAGGACATCGTTTGCTCCCTCCTCTCTATATATTTGAAATGATAGGTCACCATCACCATCATTTACAACCTTGGCTGCTGAGTAATTGGTCAACCCCTGTTCAACTATGTCACGACTGATGTAATCATAAGGCAGGAGATCAGTTCCACTTGAGGGGTCCCATTCATAAATTTTATTATTCAAACTGTAATACAATTTGTCAGTTCTTGATCTGAACCAAGCATCTGGCTTTACAGATAGAGAGATGAGATGGATATTTATAGGATTCTGGTAAACAGTCTCATCATAAGACAACACCCAAGTGTATGAAGAACGCTTGGTTATTGAATTGGTTATAGGGTTAGATGATGTGAAATAATAAGACCCATTGTGTATCTCAGCTCTGATAGTTGAGGGATCACTATCTTTCCAGTCACGCGAATGAAATATGTCAGAGGTTAATGACTGCACACTTAAACCAGCTCTACTCCTACCTATGACAAATGCACCATCAGTAGACGCCCACACAACTCCCGTAGTGCCAACACTAACACTTTGAGGACTGACACAAGGATAAGACTCCTCTGCTCTCAAAACATTATAGTGTGAGGCTCCTTCGCGCTCATTAATTGGGGTGATAATGTAAGGATGACCATCTGTAAGAACAATGATGTCACCATCATATTCACGAATGGACACCACGTTATCCTTCAGTGTGATATCCCTGTCATGTGGAAAAGCATGATACTGCCCGGGTTGAGACACATGGATGACATTTCCTTTAGCCACCATCAGAACATTAGAACCTGAAATAAACGACAGGCTGGTAGGATTCTGCGGTGGCAACCCCCACCGTGTAGATGGAAGTATCTCAGCTACCGATTCAAGCCCATTGGTATTGAACTCTGCCGCGTTTGTCCCAACTTCAGCAACAAGTACCCACTCACCACCAGCTATAATAGCTTGCTCACTACCTGTAGTAGAGCCACCCATTGTCCTGTAAATATTACGACCCACAATCCCAGCAGGTGCAGCAGGGAGGGTGACTTTTGCACCGTCACTAGCGTTCATCTCCTTCGTAACACTTGGAGGACTAGGAGCACTCTCTTGAAATTCTATGCCTACATTCGTATAACAGAAAGAAGAAACAGTTTTACAACCATAAGTTGATCCTGTTACTGCTGAGAAAACTGGAGCAGAAGTTGGGGCTGGGACTCCTAACACATGAGCTATGTCATTACATACATCCTGCCAAGGGGCATACATTACTGAATTATTTTCGATCCAATAGAGCATCCCAACATCATTACTCTCTGGTCTACCATAATCTACATCGGTGTGATAATTCCAAGTCTTGAATAAGCAATTGCCTTTCTGAATAACTACACCAGTTACAATCTTCTCAGTACCTGTACTTACCAGAGGGCTAACCCTGAATGGTTCAAGGTCACCCTTCGACAGATCAACATCTTGAGCAAGCATAGCCCCTGATGCTGTAAGTAATGAATCATCCTTCTTAGGTGCTACACCATAGAAGTTAAAAAGATGTACTGATCTGGACATTGATCATGCTGGTGGGATTGCAGGACATGTCTCAGCTAAACAAGTTGAGAACTGAGCGGGAGTTTGTTCTCCACCTCCATCTACATAGTAACCATAAGCACTCTTACCATCCTCACCCGGGTCACCTTTCACACCAGCAGGGCCAGTTTGACCTTGAGGACCTTGAGCACCAGTAGCTCCATCAACACCATTCAGTCCAGTGGGGCCTGCTACACCTTGAGGACCTTGAGCGCCATCTAAACCATTCAATCCATTCTGACCTGTTGGGCCTGCTGGACCAGCTACACCTTGAGGACCTGTGTCCCCTGCTGGACCTGTTGCACCGACATCACCATCATCACCCTTTGGACCTTGTGGCCCCTCTTCACCCGCTGGCCCCGGCACACCTTCACCAAGGTCGATTGATCCACAACCTGCATCACAATCTCCAAGAGGGTAACCTGATGCAACTTGGATAATGGCGCACTCAAGGTTGGCAGCAGTCCATACAAAGTATACACATGCTCCCACTGGGAATTTGAGGGGAGTAGTACATTCATCCCCACGCTGAAGAATAGGAACACCCCCTGAGCAGGAAATAACTTTTACAATTTCATAGTAACCGCTGTATGAAATCACCAGTCGTGTAAAGTTGGCGCTCAGCGTGACATCGTCACATGGTACGCACTCATCACCAAGTGCAGTACATATCCGCTGAGCATCAGCCGGGGGGATTGGAAGAGAGGTACCATCAACTTCGAGGACGGCAGTCAACTCTGTCTTAAATAAATTCAAAGGTTTAAACATGGTAGTTACTCATCGCATTTTTTCGGTTTAATATTTGGAGAATATTCCCCATTTGGGTAATGCTCAGCTAATGGTACACAAACCTCACATTCTCCGCAATCACTCCCATCATCACATTTGTCGCAACAGGTTAACGGCATCTTGGCACCCGTTTCAATGCCAGTTTCAAACTCACCGAAGCAACCTTCCTCAGTTGATCCGGTTTTAGATTCCACACCCACAGATGTCAATACAGGTTTGCCACCCCACATAAAAGGTACTTCATCAACAATTACACACTCATCAAATACAATCTGAAACAGGTAACGACCATTACAAAGTTTAACCATGTCGCTATCGAGAAGAATACACATCTGATCTTCATCGTTAACCTCAAACATTGGATACTCAATAAGACAAGTGTTGTTAGGGTCACCAGCTCTGATAACAAACACTGAGAATCTATCTATTTCTGTCAGTGGATCATCACAACAATGGGAAGTGGCTATCGAAAAACATACTTTACGAGAGTGTAAATCTAAACGCAACAATGACGTGCTTGTCATACTATCAGTCCTCCTGCTGCGGAGAGAGGAATCCCATCAGGGGTGACTTGATCAAATGTATCTTGTTTAATATCACTAACTCCTTGTTTAGCAATACCACCATAGAATCTTACCATCTCAGGACTATACCATTCTTCATCCTGCATCCCGTAGAGGATCGACAATGCACCATTAATGATTATCATACCATAGCGTTCGTATATGTGAAGGGGGATGTCACAGGCATCCTTAGAGATTCCACCGTAAACATCCATCTCCAACCCATCGCGTACAACATCAGCGGATGATTGACAATTATCGACTGATTGACAAACCTCAGGAGGTTGGTAACTATCATTGGATTCTAACTCAACCCAATTCCCATTCAATACTTCAAACTCCACTGGAGTACCACTAACCTTTACTTCGTCAACAAGCAATACACTTGAACACCCGGGGATTTCCACTGGGTAACCAGTGACTCCATTGTAGTAATCCTGAGTGATTTTATACCGTAGTAGCTTGGCCTTGTCCACCACACTCATGATTGATCTCATCAGGGCAGCATGTGATATGGGAGATGCAACCTTAGGCAGGAAGATACTAAGCTCTGCCTCTAAAGCATCAATGGAAATTACTTCACCACTACTGGTTACGCAAGACGCCATCAGCTTTACCCTCCCCACTTGGCCCGATCAGAAACAAATCAGGATGATAAAAGAAATAATCAGTAGACTTACCTTCATTGATGATAGTAAGTGCTCTCTCCCAATGTATGTTTGAAGTTTCCTTACTGGCTTCTGATTCATGATCAGCACCATAGGCTCTGAACAAAGCAAACTCTATGACCATTATCTCATAAATGTCCATCATTGCATTAAACCCTTCACCAACAATTTCATCCTGATCTTCAGGCCAATCATAACAAGGAGGAGGTCCAACACAATCTATTGTCACATAGGCATCTTCCCCCGGTGGAGGAGGTGGCACCACTATTATTTCATTGGGGTTCTGTGGGTTAAATCCGAAAGAGGCTACACCATATTCACCATTGCCACTTTTCTTATCACCTTCACAGAACAACCCAGATAGTTTCATAGATGAAACAATTTGACCAGATGTCATCATGGTCGGGATAATGGTGACATTGCAGTTTGTTGAATTCTGCAACCCACCCCCGAACTTTAAACAATCATCAGGTAACGGTTGCGTAATACAACCCGGTTTTAATTTGAACCTGACATTGTCCATGAATAAGTCAGGGCGCTCAAGATTGAGTAATCTGAACGCATCATTGATAACAGAGGTTAGAAAATACTCTGACCAACGCACATGATTAAGAGATTTATCAGGTTCAATAGTTGCACCTTGTTTTAGTGCAATGCGATATAACTCCGTACCTTCAAGATCATTAAGGGTCGAACCAATATGATCTATTAAATTATGAAGCGTTCTCTCGCATACACCAGACATTTAACTCTCCGCGTCAATACCAATATCCGATAACGTCATCGGCTTAGCAACTGGTACAGGAATATCCTGTTCAATTACAACTTCTTTAACTGGTGTTTTCTTCACTGCCCGTTTTTTCTTAGCAGGTTTAGCAGCACCAGCTTTCAACCCTGTGAGTTCAGCCAACAACTTACGGTTGGTCTCCTCAAGAGCCTTAATTCGTTCATCTTCCTGACTCTCACCCTTAGGCTTTGGAGACAGAAGACCTTCAGCAGAAGCCTCCTCGATTGTCATTGGGATCAAACCGGGGTTCTTCGCATTTGTTTCAGTATAAGGGTATATAACCCGTGTACCTTTACGTCTAAACACAATTTTTGGAGCAGTAGTCATGATAGTAATCCGTAGTAATAAAATAAGTGGGGGTTTTACCCCCCACCGATAGCTTAGTTGCCAGCGCGGGGTACGCGTACTCGCGCTCCAACGTCAACATTCAAGCAAGCCTTAGAACAATCAAGGTCTTCCGGCACTTCTTCGATCAGCAGGTCAACGATATAACCAGCGTTGATTGAAGTTCCACCACCCACCAAAGTAGGTTGGTAAGAGCCATCAACTTTCATGATCATCTCGTAGTATTGACCACGACCATCGCAACCGCAAAAGTCATCAAGAGGGATACGATCTCCGCACTTGAAACTGTCAAGGTATGCTTGGTCAATTGGGTCAGGACCACCAACCATTGGATCGGCAGATTTGCCAGTCATCTGTAGTGCAACGGCATCAGGAGTATCATTGATATTCTGATCCCAGAAGAAGTGACGAGTCTGAAGACCAAGCACAACTCCCTCTACACCTTGGACAACATCCAAAGTCAATCCTTCAACACTTGAACGATTCGGTACCCAGACCAGAGGGATCACATCCCCTGCTTCAATGGCACACTCATCAGTCGTAGTGTCTGCTGCTTTTGCGCGTTCAACCGCACCACTGTTCCAACACAAGCAAAGGTCAAACTTCTCAACATAGTGAAAAGAATCAGGTCGGTTTTCCCAACCATCATTTTTCGCCATATCGCTAACCTTGTAGTTAGGACGGGGGTACATGTTCTGGGTATAGGTACGACCATCAGGGCCGTTTGCCTTACCACCACGCAACATATTAATCATAGTCATATCATTAACCTCCGATATTCATAGTGATGTAATTGAAGCCCAGTAGTTCAGGCCGACCTGCGCCAGCACCGAATGTCACCAGAATACGAACAGCGTCGGCAAACGCGTCTTCCAGTCGTAACACTTCAAAGGAACCCATGTCGAGAGTATAACCCATCCCTTGCTTCTGACCAAATGGAGTAATCCATGTAGTCTCACCAGTGATCGGATCGATACACTTCGGAAGACGAGATGAGAAATAAATATCAAGGCCGGAAAGGTCTTCATACATTTTCCCGTTACGGGCGTCGGTACAGATGTTACAACCACCGTTCAGTACGGTCTTACCCAGTAGCCCTTGTCCGAAAAGGATTTTGGCTTCTTTAGGCAACACCAACCAACGGTCACTGTCTTCTGTGCATTGGTCATCCAGCACACCACTATCGTACAGCATCAGATCAAACATGCTGTCAGGTGTGGCGACGAATGGCGCTCCCACACGACCAAGATTGTACATTCCTGACTCCCCGGCTGTAGAGCCTTGGTTCTGTTCATGCGCTTCATGGTAGATGTGGTTGAAGATTGTGGCTTCGACGACCTCAAGGGTCTTCTGGCGAATCTTCTTCTCGAAGGCCGGACGTAGCAAGTTGTACTGACAGACATATTTCTTGTCCAAGTCATCCAACTTGATAAATGCGTACTTCGCATAGTCGGCACCGAAAGTAGTCGTACAAACCTTGGGGGTTTCCACTTCCAACTTCTGGTCCTTCTCATAATCACGAAACTCGAAATCGGGTTCGTGCATAACTGTCACTTGGGAACCGCACTCAAGACCATTGAACCACTCTGTAGTAGCAATCTCGGTAAACATGGTCTCACAGTACAGCTCAGCTAGTAACCCTTGGCGTATATGCACCTGATTGAGAGCTTCCTCAATCTGATGGACGCCTGCTGCTGCCTTAGGCATAATAATAACCTCGTACTATTGGTTTACAATTGGTCAATCCATGGCTTGCTTAGCTGCCATCGTCCGAAGTTTTAACATTTCGTCCTCTGTCACCTTAAGCTCTCCACTCATAACCCTCTTAAAAATGCTACGCAGGCGATCAGGACTTAAGGATTGTTTACCTTGGCCTCCTTGACTTGGTGAGGATATTCCACTATCGACAACTGCGCCACTTCCTCCGTCGCTCGGAAAATACTTATTCTCAAACGACGAAAAGAATTTCACAATATCAGCAGTTTTACGCTGACTGTATAATTTACCCAACTTTTTATTAAATGTAAACTCTGGATTATCTTGATCCAATGCAGTCGCCATCAACTTTTTAAACTGACTTGAGCCAGTAATTTTTTGGTAATTAGGAATCATCTCAGCCATCACATCTCGATAGCTGTTTGAATTTTTAATATCTGCATCAGGGATAACCTGCTCACCCTTGGTGAGGGCTTCAATCTTTGCTTCCATGGCAGAAATCTTAGACTCATTATCAGTCTGAATCTTAAGCATCTCCTCGCCAAACTCACTACCAAATGATGCACGAAAAGTGCTGAACAGATCAGAAAAATTGGTCATGAGGTCTTCGTCAACCTCTCCATATTTCTCTTTTATTTTCTCCATTGCAGCATTGAGAGCTTCTTGTTGAGCAGTCTCAACTTCCCCTTTGTTTACTTTCTCTTCAAGGGCAGAAATAATATCTTTGAGTTCTGACATCCCATCTTCTTCAATGTCAGGAAGAAGAAACCCATCGTCATCCTTATCAGGCTCAACAAACAAATCAGATTTCTCATGAGCCGCAGCCGCAGCAGCATCACCGTTATCATCCTTCATCAGATCATCAAGCCAGTTATCACCACTGGTGTCAATGTCAACGTCAGCAACAGGATCAGGTACAACAGGTTTTACAACCTTGTTAGCAGCTTCAAAGTCAAAGACGTTATCTGATGAAGGGGCAGGGGTAGCATCAAGTGCTTCTTGTAGGGCTTTAGGTAATGGCATGGTTAGTCCTCGTCGGTGGTAATGAGTGATAAAAGTAGTTGTTGGATTGCTACACGTTTTTGGTTCTCGATGTGTAGCTGATCTTTGTCGAGTGTTCCTGAGTCCTGCAAGAACTGATAATCAATATCAACAGCAAGGTCTGATATCAATCGGCTCCAAGACTCACTGTTGTGGTTAGCAACAGCAAGTCTGAATTCATCAGTAAATGTGGAAGATAAGAGGTTCATCAGGGAATATAAGCTACCAAGTAACCGTTGCTTTCAGCACGAACACTATCACCTACGTCAGTACTAGGGTAAGGAGATGAGACTACACCATTTACAGCAGGAGCTGTGTGAGGAACAATGGCATCCATCCAAGATGAGTTATCTTGACCAGCACCATCCCCAATTACATCACCAACTTCAACCTGTTGAATCAAATTACCATCAATGTGTAATTGAACTTCAGCAGGAGTTTGATATATCCCTCTAAGATCAACTTCAACATGACAGCGAATGACCAGTGCTGTAGCATTAGCAGGGACGTGAGCAGAAACATCAGCAGCGATGGTAAGAGGTAAATCGTTAATCGGTATCTCAGGTGTTCCTCCATCCAAATTAGGGTCCCAAGTTTTCCACAATTCAACAGGAGTTCCACCGTTTACAAAGACGATGCTCTCCTGAGCTGGAGGAGCAGGAATGTTAACATTTAATGTTCCATCAGCATCAATAGTTACATTATTACCTGCTTTAATCGCAGGCATCCTCTCAGACAATGTACCACTACAAACACCTAATGTTGCAGCAGGAGTGTAATTAATCAGGTTAAGCTCACACAGGGCAATATCTACCTTGTGGGGAGTAGCTACAGTACCATCTCCTGATAGTGCAGTACCATGACCGTCGACCATGTTACCACCGAATTCATTCTCCAAATCACTGATGGGTATCTTGCCATTTCCACCATCTATACAGATAGGGAAATAAACATTATCAGCGTTATCAAGGTCCTCTTGAGACTTATCAGGGTACTCACAAAGATCAGATGAAATAGTGTAAGTAGTGTGACTACCGTTCACACTTACATCAATATCAATACCCTCACCTTCATTAATGTCAATCGTTGGAGGTGTGGTTAAATCCGGATCATAAGGAATCTTAATCATTCCTCCCTCTGAACACAGCAAGAGATATGATGGATCAATCGGCGGGTTCACCACTGGTACATTAGAGCAGTCGATGGACATGTGAGGTGGAATCTTAATTAGAGACCCTCCTCCGCAAACAACTATTTCAAAATCAGCAGGAGGCGGGAATACAGAGGGGATATCATCACATGTCAACAAGTCTGTTGGTGGAACCACAACTAAATCGCCATCATTACACGCTATGATTCCAATATCAGGAGGACGAGGGCAACATACCGTTGGTAATTCTGAACAGTCAAATTCTGGAAGCAACGCACTAGGTGGAACTTTGATTGGCCCGTTAGTGGTGCATATTACTATCTCACCATCTCCCGGCAGTACACCTGAGGTTGGAATATCATCACAAGCAGGCATGGCGTGTTCAAGGATACATGCTAAAGAAACTGTAAAAGTCTCAGTACAACTACCTCCTGTACACGGTCCATCACTCACCTGAGTAATGGTGAACAACCCCGTATCACAATCAAATGAAACATCTGTGATGTAAGAGGTCTTGGGTAGGATACAAGTTAAGTCTACTGATTGACTAGACTCAGACCCATTCGCAGAAGTCTGAATAATGGTCAGAACATTTGTATCACAGTCAACTAAAACATCAGTTAACTCTGTTGATTTTGGTAAGGGACAATGTGCCATAGTATCAGCCTGTGTAATCTAGTTAGTTTAATATCTTCTCTTAAAAAGTTCCAGCATCATGATCGTGAGGGACTGGGGCGGGTTGCGTTCCACCAATATTACCATAAGTTACATTGTGTGGATTACTTGTAACATCAGCAAGGTGTACATCAATAATATCGTGAGTATTTATACCAATATTTAATAAATTAATGTGATCATTAGTTCCACTATTGGTGACAGGAATGTAGAAAAACTCATGCCCTAATACTTCTTGGGTGATTGAGTTAATAATTTCAAAATCTACACGAACTTCCCCATTCTGATTCTCTGGAGTAACAGTAGGGTTGGCAAGCCTTGTGTCTACAAGTGGGAATAAATCCTCACCATCACACCCTGTAAACAAGGGAGTTAAATCAACCTCAAAAATTTTAATCTTCCCATCGGGAGTCTTAGTCTCAAGGTATAAAGTTCTACTCGGACAATCAAGCGAGAACTCAGTAACTTTAGCAGAGGTTGGAGGATGACAGTTCATCAGCAGGCGCTATTTTCGTTCAACTCTTCACGATACCAGACATACACACCTTCTGGTGTTTCAGGACATACCCAAGGTGGGTTCCTAGGAATATTAACTTCAGGTTCTGCACAGCAGTATTGAAGATAAAACACTCCAGATGTTTCTATCAGTAATTCAGACTGAGTCAAATATCCAGATTCACAATCTGCATATTCTGTTTTCCACAAGGAGAGCTGACCACATAAATCACAACACATCACGGGAATATCAGGAATCTTATCCGTCTTACACTCGTCACTGGTACCATCGTATACGCGCCACACGCACACCATGTCACCCGGGTTAATATTACCTATGATGCGTACTGGATTCTCACCAACAGTAAAATTCTTAGACCTTGTGTTTGACTTAGGCCAGAAAAGTACGTTATCAGTTGCCATGTTAATTTATCCTCATAGTTTAATTACACTTACAGCACTCATCACATGGAGCCAAATCGTCGAACATGTACCAGATATATGTATCGTCAGGTACAACATCATCACCGGGGGTAACAAGATCGAATCGGTAACTGCCTCGTTGGACAATCCACATATCGAAATCCATATCCTCATCACTGGTGTTGTGTATCACACCGGATAGACATGGCACCTTGGTGTTGGGAATATCAATACAGTCTACGCTCGGCCCCATGTAAATGCGGGTCGTGTCCATGGAGTAACCACGGGGGATTGAAGCAAAGATATGAATTGGAAACTGGTCAACAGTGATAACATGTGACTGAAGATCATCTCCCGGCTTGAAAATTATATCACTGAACACTCGACCTGATTTAATCGCGTTTGATTGACCACCATGGTTCACAGTGCCAGTAGGTTTTGATGTTCGGATTGCCATGTTTAACCCACGTAAATGAAAGGTTCTGTCTTACGAATTCTGAGAATCCACCGTGTCCAAGTCGAGTTGGTGTCTCGCTGCTTGGGTCGATCTTTGTGGAACCAGTGTTGTGTTTTTGCAATAAGGGCAACCTTAGCCTCCTTATTCATGATGTGTTCCACGGAGAGGCCATCCTCGGGCCAATCTCCACCAAGCCTGAGTAAGTGCTCAGTACCATTGTTTAACGCCCACATCGCAGCCTGTGTGTCTCTGTCTGCTGCTGAAAGATAATCGAATTTACCTGCCATGTAAAGCTTGTATTCAAGAACACTCACTTCATCCCATGGTACAAGGAACCCGCTACCGAAGGATACACTGATACCAGCGTCAAATGCCTCACTAATCTTGGATAGGTCTGTAACCTTACCATCAATCAGAATGACTGCATCTTTCTCAATAACCATAGGGCGATATTCAGCCGCAATGATTACACCTTCGTGTTTGTAATATTTCATAAAGCTGCAACCTGTGCTTGTAGGGTTGAGATAGCACTCATGGCATCAGCCAGTTGAGTTTCGAGTGTGGTCACTTTGGCAAGAAGGGCTGCGTCACCTGCGTCCACATATGCCATAGTCGCTGCATCATTAGGAAGAGTGGGAGCACCCATGTTTCCTATTTTAAACGTCGCCATATTTATAGGGACATTTATAGCAAGTGAATCCGATCTGATATTCAAAACTTGAACACCCATCACCCACATATTAAAATTATTTGCCGCACCTGTTAACTTTGTAGTTGGGTCATCAATAGATACTAAAATATCTCCAGATTCCCAATCAATAGGGGTGGTAACTTCAGCGGGGGGAATGGCTGCTATTGCAGTGTCAACGTAATTCTTAGTGGCGGCGTCTTGAGCGACTGTAGGTTCAGCTAAGTCATAAATTTTTGAACCAAGCATTTGAACATTAGTTCGGAAAAGAGTCCGAGTACTGGAAAAATCAACAGTCTGTACCCCAAGGAACTTCATAATCAATTCCGTGGGGGCGAGAGTAATTTTTACCCCACTACCAGTAGTATCAAATTCTGATTGGTTTTGTATATCAACCGCTCCTAATGTAGTAGCAGCAGTCATAGGCACAGAACCATCAGCCATGAAGTCGCCAGTGCCACCGGGGGGAATGGCTGCTATTTCGCCATCTACATAGGCTTTAGTAGCAGCATCAGCATTAGCAGTTGGTTCAGCAAGGTTGATAATCTTCCCATTGGCGTTCATATTAATATCAACTAAAAACTGAACAGTTGATTGAGCCGAATTTAATTTAAAGTACTCACTTGCTCCTGCTCCAGCATAAAACGATAAATCATCAGAAACACTTGTATCTATTCTCCTATGTCCAATTTGATTATTTACACGGTTTACATTAACCGCATGAGCATTTTCTAAAGTGGTCCCTGTACCACTTACTTCTCCCATTATCAGGTTACCTGTCATCGCCACGGAACCATCAGCCATGAAGTCGCCAGTGCCACCGGGGGGAATAGCAGCTATCTCAGTGTCTACGTAATTCTTGGTGGCTGCGTCTTGGGCATCAACTGGATCAAGAAGTAAAACAATTTTCCCATCATTGTTCATACTAAGATCGGTACGAAACGCTGATCTATTTCCAGATTCATCCCACTGGAAAGCTGGTGTACCATCTAATTTTTTAATTATAATATCGCCAAGAGGAACAAACTCCATCCTGACTGCCTGTGCTCCTGCATTATTTGTTGTAACATACAGACTTTCGTTGAGGTTTCCTTTAACAGTACCTACATTTTCTAACATAAAACTACCAGCATCAAAACTACCAGTCATTGGCACAGAACCGTCAGCCATAAAATCGCCTGTACTACCCGGGGGGATGGAAGCTATTTCGCCATCCACATAGGCTTTGGTGGTGGCATGTTCAGGTAGAGTAGGTTCATTTGTCAGGACTACATCATCACCATAAATGGTATTCCAAGGAGTATCATCTTTACCTAAGGTTATTGGCTCTGTTAAAAGACGCTTGCTAAATGATAACCCATCATATCTGATTCCGATCAACGAACCTGTATTTCGATTCATAAAAAACTCAAAAGATGAACCCATCTTTATTATTGTTTGTGGGTTTATCCCCGCAGGTTCTATCACAGCAATATTAAGTTCGCCATGAGTACAACCGATTGATGCCCCTTGCACATAACCTTGAGGGTCATTTATAAGGATTGCATCATCACCTGAAGTTACAAGTTGCCCAGTAAGTTCCCCACCAGTCAGGGGTAAATAATCACCAGCAGCAGCAATATGAGCATCAATTTGAACATGAGTATTCGTACCAACATTTGTGATATCTGTAGTGTGATCATGTTGATGAGGCAATGGTGGTAACTGCTCTGCGTCCTGAGGAGTCCACTGCACATTCATTTCATCATCAGCAGTGGGAGAGCCAGTAGGATCACTATCGTACAGTATGGTAGCAGGGACCGTAGCATATGTAGTGTTATCCACTGGATCAGCAGTTAACTCCCAAATTGAATATACAGGGGATCCTGCATTATCACGCAGCATCTGCAATTGGTCCCCTGATTTCATTAAAGCAATAATATCAGTTGCATCATCACCATTACCATCAGTGTAATTAAAGGATAATGCTGTAATTGAAGCTCCTGAAGCTGTATCACCCAACATATGTCCAGTACCCGGGTCACCAGTTACTGCCACATTCCATAACCACATTGATTTAATTGAAGTTGGGTTGGAACTATGAATTTCAACTGTGCCATCACCAGGAAGAGTAACTGAAATACCCTGGCCACCAAGTACATCAGCAGGAGCAAAATCAGTAACTGGAGCAAAAGTTTTTAAACTACGACCATAAAGACCACCATCTTGAGGAACATCATCCACAAGAACCAACGAATCTGAACCAAGTTTTGCCTGATTGG
>Ga0209633_10001282_pt1 | contig 26381 bp, 30 predicted proteins | sample Cruoilmetagenom1_FD_187290 | JGI IMG/M metagenome (GOLD analysis project Ga0209633, IMG submission 187290) | Oil polluted marine microbial communities from Coal Oil Point, Santa Barbara, California, USA - Sample 1 (SPAdes) (version 2) | ecosystem: Environmental > Aquatic > Marine > Oil seeps ...
AGAAACAGGATATCGGGGCTAATAAAAATTTTTCCTCTTCTCTCTCGTTTCCTATTTGGAAAAGAAGATCTCTTCACTCCTTAAATCCCGAGATCTCAAATAAATGGTTTAAATTTGGAGGAGTACCTCTCCCCCTTCAACTAAAAAAAGAAGGAGAGGGGGATCGCCGGGATACCTTTGCCAACTCTCCCCCTCTCCTCTCTACACCTCTCCCCCTGAAGTTACATAATTCGTAATACGGTAAAAAAAGAAGGAAATTTCCCACCTCTAATCCTCCCCCCTTAAGTTTACATACTTTCTATAACAATAAAAAACAGAAAGGCTTATAGTTGGTGGAAATATCGGTAAGCTTAATGATAAGGAATTCTAAAACCATCGATCCGCTTCTAGCGATCGTAACGGCTCTCTGCTGGTTGATTAGCGGTTTAGTTATTGACCTTAGGTTTTAAGATGGTTAGAGAAGCGTTGGGATGCAAGATCTGTGCCGAGGGAGCAAAGCTCGTCCTATTCGTTACGGGAATTTGTAAAAAGAGGTGCTTCTACTGTCCCATTTCCAGTAAGAGGAAGAAAAAGGACGTGGTTTACGCCAATGAGTGCAGAGTGGAAAAAGATGAGGACATACTGGAGGAGGCCTTCAAGATGAACGCATTAGGGACGGGGATAACTGGGGGCGAGCCTCTCCTCTTTTTGGATAGAACTGCCCATTTCATGGATCTTTTGAAGGAGGAATTGGGCGAGAGGCATCACATTCACCTCTACACAACGGAAAAAGTGAGCGAGGAGGTCGCGGAAGAGTTGCATTCACAGGGTCTCGATGAGATTAGATTTCATCTGGTCGGGAGAGTTTCTGGATATAAAGAGAGCTTGCAAAACACGAGGGAAGCAGGTATTTCTACAGGGGTGGAGCTTCCCGCCATACCTGGCTATGAGAATAAAATAGTGGAGGCAATCGAAAAACTGGATATGGAGTTTTTAAACCTCAACGAGCTCGAGTTTTCGGAGACGAACGGAGAGGCGCTATCCAGAAGAGGTTTCGATACTCTAGATGGCATAAGGGCTATAGGTAGCGAAGAGCTCGCTATGAAGATCGTTGATGGCTATGGGGAGCGGATCCCCATAAACTTCTGCTCCGCTGGATTTAAAGACGGCGTGCAGCTCAGAAAGAGGCTTTTGAGAACGGCTCATAACATAGCCAAGAGGTATGAACGGGTTACCGCCGATGGAACAATCGTCAGGGGGGTTGTGGAACTGGTGAACCCCAATTCCAATTCCATAACCAAGTTGGTAAAAATGTTGAAGGGCGGGAATTACGAGGTAAGAGGGGAAATCATCTTCATCAACCCCGAAACCCTAGTAAAGATCTCCAAGAGATTGCCCAAGGGGGTTAAAGCATACATATCCGAGTTCTATCCCACCTGGGATGAGCTTGAGGTCGAAAGGGAAGTGCTGAAGGAATAAATACTAAAAACCGATTCATGCGACCTCAGATTCGGGATTCGAGAGAAAATATATATATCAAAACCGCACTTCAACTGAGCAGGATCGACAGGAGCTCGATGTGAGCTCTAGATTCCTTTCGATCAGTACAAGAGATGATAAGATGCTTGAGGAAGTAAAAAAGGTGATAGATGCTGAGATAAGGCCCCTCTTAGCGATGGAAGGGGGGGATATAGATCTCATCGGCGTGGACGATGGTGTGGTAAAAGTGAAGCTGAAGGGCGCATGTGGCGGTTGCCCGATGAGCGCATTAACCCTCGCAAACTTTGTGGAATCAACGCTCAAAAAGAGGTTGCTAGAGGTAAAGCGCGTAGTGAACGTAGACGGCGGGTTTGGGGGGTTCAGGTAACTCGATGTTTTTTACCCATGGGCCATATAGTGTTTTGTAATCGATGCGGCTTCAGATTTGATTTGAGCTATGGGAGGGCATTTGCATGCACTGGATGTCCCTCCTCAGTCGTCGAAAGCTGTGGGATGGCCAAATGTCCAAAATGTGGAAACGAGTTTCCAATTAGATGAAAGCGGCCCTAGATTGCATACACTGCTTTCAGAGACAGGCCCTAGAAGCTGCCAGGATGGCCAGCGATGATTTGTGGCTTCATGAAAAGATAACGAGAGAGGTGATGGGAAAGCTGCTAGCCATGGATTGGGATAAACGCCCTACAGAGATCTCGGGAATTGTCCATGGCATCGTCAAGGAGATCAGCGGAAACGCGGATCCCTACAAACGGGTAAAAAAAGAGTACAACGATATAGCGCTAAAGATGTATCTAGGACTGGAAAAGATTGTGAAGAATTCCCAGGATCCTATACAGACTGCGGTTAGACTGGCCATAGCTGGAAACGTGATAGATTTTGCGGTCAGCTCAGAATTCGATCTAGACGGTGCCATAGACAGCGCGTTGGCAAGAAAATTCGCAATCGACGATATGCCAGCTTTGAAAGAGGAGCTTGAAAGTGGGAGAGAGATCCTCTATATAGCGGACAACGCTGGGGAGATAGTCTTCGACAGACTTCTCCTGGAAACCATCTTATCTTGCTATAGTCCCAGGAAGATAAAATTCGTCGTCAAAGCGTCTCCGGTCGTCAATGACGTAACGCTGGATGATGCCAGATATGTTGGGATAGATAAGATCCCAAATTTGGAGTTCATCGAGGTTGGCCCGGGACTGGAGAGAACGTCTGGGAAGTTCAAAGAGATCGTGGAAAATAACCTGACGATTAGCAAGGGGCAGGGGAACTATGAGGCGCTAAGCGAGGTCGAAACCATCTTTTTCCTCTTCATGGTGAAGTGTATGGTGGTGGCTAGAGATCTCGAGGTCGGAATGGGGGGCATCGTATTGAAGAGGGGTTGAAAATGGGCTACGTATATGGGCCAGTGCCATCTAGAAGGCTCGGGACTTCTTTGGGAGTCGATCCAGTTCCTCCAAAGACCTGTAACTTTTCCTGCATCTATTGCCAGCTTGGGAGGACGACCAACTTCATCAACAAGAGAAGGGACTTCTATCCCAGAGATGAGATACTTAGAGAGATCGAAAATAGGGCCGAAAAAACGGAACCGGACTACATAACCTTCGTGGGAAATGGGGAGCCAACTCTCTGCAAGAGTCTGGGGTGGTTGATTCGGAAAGCCAGAAGGGAGTTTTCTTTGCCTATTGCCGTGATAACGAATGGAGCCTTACTATACGAAAAGGAGGTGAGGGAAGAACTGAGCGAAGCGGACGCCGTCTTACCAACTCTTGATGCTGGTTGCGCCAAGACCTTTAAAATAGTTAACCGGCCTAGAAAGGAGATAATCTTCGGAAAGGTGTTGGACGGCATGGTCGATTTCAGGGACATCTACACAGGCAAGCTGTGGATGGAATTCATGGCCATCAACGGAATCAATGATTCTAAGGAAGAGCTATTGAAGATAAGAAAAGCCCTTAAAAGTATAAGGCCAGATCGTGTATACGTCGGCATCCCGATAAGACCGCCAGCCGAGCCATGGGTTGAAGGCTCGGGCAATTTAGAGGAGATACGCTCCATTCTTGAAGAGATAACGGAGATCACCCTGCCAGAGCAGGGCGAATTCCAGGTGATGAGCTCCGAGTCGATGGAGGAGGAACTCCTGGGCATAGTAAGAAGGCACCCGATGAGGAGGGACCAGATCGAAGGAATCTTGAGGGAGAGAGGTCTAAGTTGGAACACGATGGAAAAGCTAATAGAGGGGGGAAGGGTGAGGGAGATAAAATATAAGGGCAAGAGCTTCTTCGTTTCGACCGAGATCAGGATGGGATGAAGGTCGGGAAAAAATATCGTAATTGTAAGATCTAACTTAACCAGAGGTTATACATCTCATCCCTTACCATCTCGGGGTTGTATATCTCTTCTATCTTCTTTCCATCTCTAATCAGTATGACTCCCTTCCCTTTTTTAACTCTCCCTATTACTCTGCCCTCTATCCCCTTAGCACTCAACTTTTTCAGTGCCAGCTTAGCATCATCCTTTGGAGCCGTGGCGAGGAGCGCCCCAGAGGCAAAAATCCTTAAGGGGTCTAACCCCACAGCGCTGCAGATCTTTTTTACTATCTCATCTACCGGTATCTTCTCCAGCCACAACTCAAAGCTAACTCCAGAAGCTTCGGCTATCTCATAAGCTCCAGCCAATATGCCCCCTTCTGTGGGATCATGCATGGAGCTCGAGAACTTCAAGAGGGTTAGGGCGTCTTTCACCACGCTTATTCGGTCGAGCAGCCCTTTCGCAGATTCGATCTCTCCCCTGGTTATACCTTTCTCCTTGAGCTCCTTCTCGAAGTCCGTGGCTATTATGCCAGCTCCCTCTATGCCCGCGGATTTCGTCATTATTATCAGGTCTCCCTCTTCAGCACCAGCGCTGTTCACGAATCTTTCCGCGATTCCGAGGCAGGTCATGGTGAGCAGGGGCCGATCTATTTTGGGAACGATCTCCGAGTGGCCCCCTACTACCGCTACTCCCACCTTCTTTGCCTCTTCGTCTACCTGTCTCGTAATCTTGTCTAATGTATCCAGGCTATCCTCGGGAATGAAGAAGACTGGCAGTATCCATCTAGGTTTGGCCCCGGATGCGGCGACATCGTTGCACGCGATGTTAACTCCCAGCTTTCCGATGCGATCTTCAGCAAAGATTATTGGATCTGTGCTTGCGACCAGGATCTTTTTCCCTAGATCGATAGCGCACGCATCCTCTCCATAGCGGGGCCCTACTATCACTTCTGCATCTTCCGCCCCCAGTCTCGGGAAGACAAATCTTGCAAGATCACTGGAGGTGACTTTTCCTATCATCTCTAACCCTAAAGCTGAACAGCCGATAACTTTTTCCCCGTTCATTTACACCCCCTCATGGGGACCCTTCGTGTGCGTATCCTCTAGAAAGGAAACAAAGCGGGCGATTTCTCGACTAAAAAGAGGAAAAAGATAAGAAACTAGAACTATTGCACCTGAATGGAAGGATTGAGCTCTCAAGAGGCCCAAAATCTGCTAAAAGAGCCCGGATACAACACGGCTAAATTTGAGACCATAGTTAAAGCAGCCGAGGAAGCTAAATGGCCGTAGCTGGGATAATTGTCGACGTCGTTCTATTCTGTGTCGGTTTTTTCATAATAATAATATCCAGCAATGCATTCGTCGACTCGGCACGTGCCATCGCTCTCAGACTGGGCGTGCCCACAGTTATCGTCGGGTTGACCCTGGTCAGCTTTGCAACTACTGCACCGGAGTTTTGTACATCTACGCTGAGTGCCTATTCAGGCGATGTTGGGATATCGTATGGTAATGCGATAGGCTCTTGCATCGCCAATATCGCATTAATCCTGGCCTTAGCTGCAATAGCCAGGCCGATAACGTTTTCAAAGGAGCAGTTACGCGACGGCATAATCATGCTGACGATCACTTCCCTGCTTGTGCTTCTGGCATACTTTGGGGGATGTCTAAGTGCTTCAGACGGCATCTTGCTATTGATTCTGCTAGGCATATTTCTGGCATTTACGATAAAGAGAGAATTGAAAAGAAAAAATGATAAACAAGATAAAATTGAAAAACGCGATTTAAAATACCCATCTATTTTGTTCGCGCTTGGAGCGATTGGAATGGTGATCGGCAGTCGGCTGCTCATCCGTTCGGGGAGCGCCATCGCATTATCGCTTGGCGTGCCTGAAATCGTTATAGGATTGACGATGATATCCGTCGGAACATCATTGCCAGAGCTAGTAACTGCCGTAACGGCAGTCCGTAAAAAAGTGTCTGAGCTTTCGCTCGGGAACATCATAGGCGCAAATATTCTCAATACGACATGGGTACTCGGCACCAGCGCGATAATTAGACCGCTTCCAGTTGATTCACAGAGCATTTTGTTTAACAATCCTATAATGATTCTCGTTATGGTTTTATTGGTCGTATTCATTTCGACGGGATCGAGGATATCTAAGAAGGAGGGCGCTTTACTGTTCGCCATATACCTCTTTTATTCAGTCGCGTTATTTACGTTTTGGTATAGGTAATTCGTCATTTCTGGATCAGGCCCCGAACGCCATAGCGTTCATATGCTCGAGCGTTCGGTATTGGAGGCCAAAAATACGCGCAAAGTGATAAACCTAAATAGTTAGATCCGATCCTCTTCCATGGAGTCCAGGCTCAGATCGGTGCTTCTTGAGATAGACGGAAAAGGATATGGGCAATCCAGGCGGATCAGAGGGGTTTATGACGAGAAAAACGTGACCCTGAACTTTCTCACTGCACCAGCGGATCCGTTTGCCCCTCCCGGGAAACTTTTAATCACTTTAACGAACGACTACCCCTCCGAGCTATGGTCCTCTTCTATAAGAAGGTTAGCGCTCTCCCATTTCCTGCTGTCCAAGCTTTCAAAAATAAACCAGAAAGATCTCTCCATAATGAGACCAAGCTCAGCGGTAATAGGGAGAAATGCCTGCAACATATCCTCGTCGATAGAGTTGCGATTCGACTATCACATTCCCGCCGCAGGTAGGAGGATATTGGGTAGAAAGGGGATTTCTCTGTTCGAATCGCTCTTGTCTCTGGTGGATAGATACCGATACAAGAACTTAAGCGGTGAAGAGAGAGAAGAATTGCCCTCCCTTGGCGAGTCGCTCGAGGATCAATTAGAGCTTAAAATCCGACTTGGGGAAGAGGGTTATGCCTGTTTTGTAGCGAACGGCTCCAGGCTGATAAAGAGCGCTGAAGTGGTGCCATTTGAGGCGCCTGAATCCCTCAAAGTTTCTTTTGACCTTAAACACCGTAAAGTAGAGGGACTGGGAATCAAAAAAGGTCAGCTGGTCGTTATAACCGGAGCGAACTATCATGGCAAATCCACTCTTCTGGAAGCCATAGGGGTCGCTCACTACTTCTTTGAGCCTGGAGATGGAAGAGAATTCGTCAAGGCGCCCGAACAGCTGGTCTTTGCGAATAAAGAGAACCGAAGGGTCGTAAAAGGCGTGGATATCAGTTCGTTCATCCATTCGATCCCGGGTGGACAGGATACCGCCTCATTCGCCACCGCCGAGGCTTCAGGGTCCACATCTCAGGCTGCCTGCATAGCAGAGGCCCTGGAGGCTAACGAAGACGCCATATTAATCGATGAGGACGACTCCGCTGTTAATCTATTGATCAAGGATAACAGGCTAAAGCACATAATACCGGACGATATAGAGCCGATAACGCCTCTACTGGACACCATAAAAGACATGATAAGCGAGTACGGGATAACCGCGATACTGGTGATAGGGGCCCTCGGCGAGTTCTCCGAAATAGCTGATACCATCATAATGATGAGGAGCTTTCGCGTTGAGGATAGGACCGAAGAGCTCAGGAGCTTCAAGGGGAGGTTGGAAGTGGAGCTTGAGCCAGAGATCGCAAGGGAGATCCCTCCTGAAATAAAGACCAGGCTTGACGAGATAAAAGCGAAGATCAGAGGCAAGAACCTTAAATTTCATAAGATCAAGGAGAGAAGGCCGACCGAAAATTTCACCATCGAAGGGAAGGGTAGAGTAATCGGGATGGAGGAGATAAGGATAGTAAAAAGGAGTGCTGATTTGAGGGGCGATATGCAGAAGATATTAATGGAGAGGGGCCAGATCAACGCCTTGACCGATGCGGTGCAGTACGCGAGCAGATACATGAACGGCTCAAGAGCCCTTGAAGAGATAGCGGCTAAAGTGCTCGAGGACATAGAGGGAAAGGGTCTGGACGTGATAGGCGGCAGGATAAGAAATTACAGCCATTTTACCAGATGGCAACTGATCTACTGCCTGAACCGGCTTTATTAGGTATCAGAATTGAGGCTAGACCTACAGGTGGTGCCAAAATGGAGCTCATACTCAAACGGGATGATGTGGTAGGGGTTCTCACCATGCGGGAAACCATGGAAGCGGTAGAAAACGCATTTTGTCGGTCTCCGAAGGAAGAGCAAAATGCACATCAACTCTTTTTGTAGATTCGAAAGAAGCGGTTCTTAAAGAATCTGGTGACAGAATAATCCCGATAAAAGAGAAGGTGATAAGCGAAGACCTATCCGATGATGAGACGACCCCTCTTCAAGAGCGTCGGTCTGGCCATCGAAGACGCGGCTGCGGCGAAATTGGCTTACGAGAAAGCTGTCGAGGAGGGAATTGGCCTGGACGTGGAGCTCTAGACTTTATTATGCCGATCCGCTCTCATTTATATTCAGTCAGGTGCAGACCGCACTCTCTTTTGTCGCCGCTCTCCCACCACCATCGTCCTTCCCTCTCATGTTGGCCTGGGAGTATGGGTCTGGTGCATGGTGCGCAGCCTATACTTACGTATCCCATATCATGGAGTTTGTTGTGGGGAACTCTGTTTTCCATTATATAGCCCCATATCTGATTGAGAGTCCAGTTGGCCATTGGGTTAAATTTTATCAATTCTCTCCGGCCAGGGTCTCTCTGAATCGCGGGTAAGGCATTTCTTGTGCTTGGGTTCGAATCTTTCCTCTGTCCCGTGATCCAAGCATCAAGCTTTGATAGTGCCCTTTTTAAAGGTTCGACCTTTCGTATGCCACAGCATTCCTTGTGCCCGTCCTGATAGAATGAGAATAGACCTTTTGCATTTACCAGTTTTTGGACGGCTTCTGTATCTGGAGAATATGTCTCCAGGTTTAGACTATAACTGTCTCTCACTCTGTCTATGAAGTCATAGGTTTCAGGATTTAATCTTCCGGTGTCCAAAGTGAAGACTTTGACATCCTTATCCACTTTCGTTGCAAGGTCTATTAAGGCCACATCCTCAGCCCCGCTGAACGCTATCGCTATCTTTTTATAATTGCTCAACGCGTATTTAATAATCTCTTGAGGCTCTTTTTTATCGAGCTCTTTTTTTACATCTTCTATCTCATCCTTTTTCATGACACTTCTCCGACCCATCAGTCGTATTTAGTCTTTATCTATGCCCGTATAGTGCACCTTTAATATCTCATAGACCTCTTTTCTCAACACTTCTCTGGGCACATCTTTTCCACTTTTCAAAGTTTCTCGTATCATGGTGCCGCTGAAGACGACGCGGTCACTTTCATGGTGTGGGCAAGTTTTTTCAGTCGCCATTGAGCCGCATCGTTTACAATAGAAAGCGTTTTCAAAGAAAATAGGCTCTATGCCCAGCTCTTCTCTGCTGAAGTTATAGAATATCTTTTGCGCGTCGTATGGACCGTAAAAATTGCCGACACCAGCGTGGTCCCTTCCCACAATGAAGTGTGTCGCGCCATAGTTTTTCCTGATTATTGCATGGGATATCGCTTCTCTCGGCCCTGCATAATGCATGGCAGCCGGTAAGACACACAGTAGGACCCTGTCCTTGTTGTAGTAGTTTTCTATTGCGACCTCATAAGTCTTCAGCATGATGTCTACCGGTATGTCCCCCTTCTTCCTCTCACCAACTAGCGGCTGAATCATGAGGCCATCACAGGCCTCTAGAGCACATTTTTGGATGTATTCATGGGCCCTGTGAAGAGCATTTCTCGTCTGAAATGCCACGACCTTTTTCCATCCCTTTTTTTCTATGATGCTTCTTGTTTCTGTTGGAGTGAGGAAATGTTTAAAATTCTTTGAGATGGTTATGAGTTCTACCTTTCCGCCGATCAAAAACTCTTTCCTTAGGCAGGTGTAGCTGACACTGGGATGTGAAGCATCAGCGGTTCCATACACATACAGAGCTTCCTTTTCCTTGTCCCACCTATATTTTTCATCTATTTTCATTCTACCAACTGGCTTGCCGTTAGTTAACAGAATTATTTTGTCCCCTTCCCTGAGATCCTTTCTGTCCGTAGCTAAGGTTACTGGTATACTCCATACTGTGCCGTCTTTGAGCCTCATCCTCTCGAGAACGCTTTCGTAATTGTCCCGGCACATAAATCCTTGCAACGGGCTATATGCCCCATATCCGATAAGCTCGAGATCTGCGCTCTCTCTCCCGTCTAATTCTACGCTCTCCATCTCTTCCGCTTCTTCGATCTTCTCTTTACCGAAGCACCTGTTTACCAACTTTCCACCGTGGGGTTCTACCATTTTTCACCTCTCTTTCAGATAAAGAATCTGTAGAATATGAAGATGGCTGAAAACGACGTCACCATGGAGACTATCGGCGAGACCGCCAAGAAGATTATTATCTTTCGGGTGGTCTTGCCGCTCATGAAAGGCAGCATCTCCGATTTGGCTTGCCTCACCCCTACAATGCTCAGCGCAAATACCTGGGCCGTTGGCATGGGCATGCCAAGGATCGATGCCGCGAGAATGATCATCCCTGCAGCCAGAGAAACGATGAGAGCATCGTATGAGCTGAAGTGAATTATGTTAAAGCCCATGTTGCTCATGACGCGGTTCCCAAACAATAGAGTGCCGATGCCCATCGGGACCGCACCGATTAACAAACACTCATGAAAAGTTAAGATCCTCGCGTCCAATACTGGACCGATAGAATTTGCCACATTATTTGCCCCTATGGTATAAGCTACAAAGCACCCTGCTAAAATGGAGGTAATTTTCATCAGCGACCCTTTCGAATTTTCACCATTCATCCGTTTAGATACAAAATATGGCAAAATAAAGGCTATAAATGAGAGAATTATTCATGAAAGTACAATAAAGAATAACTTTGGCGAAAAAGAAGCGCCAAGATATAATCCTATACCTACGATGGCTCCAACCGTGATCATGCTGGAGGATAAGGGCAGCTTTAAGACGTTGCCTATCAATACATAAAAAAGAGCTGACAGGAGTATGATGTAAACCACTGGGAGATCCCCTGGGATTGGAAATATCCCTCCCCCTATCGTCTCAACCACGCTCGTGCTCCCGGTAATCGCGCCCAGGAACAAGGATATGGCCAGCAAAAATAAAATTTTTACTTTGCTCATCGCACCACTGCCAAATGAAGCTGCCATCGCGTAGGAGGCATTTGCACCCATCAAGATTGAATAAAACGCGGAAATTGCGATCAATATCAGGTGCTGCGGATCTATCATAACGCCGCCCCTGCACATTTAGGTCTTTGAGCTCCCGGAGGTACTCTCAATCTCAGCGATTCGTCTCGCATTTTTACCGACATTTTCGATCTTTATACATCTTATCAGTTTGGCATGGTTACGTATTGTAGGATTTCATTTTGGAGGCTCGCTATACCATTACAAGTATTAGACATTTTTGGGTGACCCCCCAAGCAATACCTGAGATGGCATACCAGGTGAAAAGGCCCATAGATGAGTTAAGGATAGGGACCACAATTATGTTAGGCCAAATCATTTTAAGTCTTTTTGGATTATTATATGACCTAAAATGGCGTTAAAGAGCGGAAATGAGTACATCGAGAGTTTAAAGAATCTAGATCCAAAGATCTATCTTGGAGATAAAAAGGTCAGGTTGCTGGAAAACCCCACGACCATGACGGTGGTCAAGGCCAACGCCAAGGTGTACGATATGGCTCTGGACCCCAAATATGAAGAGGTGATGTCTGCCTATTCTCCTTTGGTGGAGGAGAAGGTGGGCAGATCCAACTACATTTACAGTAGCAGAGACGATCTTTTGAAGAGGGCCCAGATGGCTGTGCTCACCAGCCAGGTCCTTGGAACCTGCAACTATAGATGCCCTGGCGCAGATGCTTTAACCGCCCTTGCCAGCACCACTTATGAGATGGATAATAAACTTGGAACTGAGTACAACAAGAGGTTCAACAACTTCCTGAAACATGTGCAAAAAAACGATCTTGCTTGCTCTGGTGCTTTGACGGACGTCAAGGGGGATAGGAGCAAAAGGCCCACTCAACAGGATCCGGACATGTACGTGAGAGTGGTTGACAAAAACGAAAAGGGCATAATCGTGAGAGGCTGCAAGATAAATCAGAGCGGTGCCATAGCTAGCCATGAGACGATAGTGTTCCCAACTACCTCCTTCAGAGAGGGGGAAGAAGATTATGCACTGTCCTTCGCTGTGGAGAATGGGTCAATGGGCATGACCTATATCAGCCAATACACTCCCTTTACGGCTGAAAGGGCACTTGCAAGCGACATACGTGAGCTTGGGAACCCAGAGTATGGAGTCAGGGAGACCTCGATGGTGGTATTCGAAGATGTCTTCATACCCTGGGAGAGAGTCTTCATGTGTGGGGAGGTGAAATTCACCAGAAAGGCGGTCGAGAGGTTTACCAGGAGTCATAGGATGAATTGTGGTGGTGCGTGCAAATCCGGTTTTGCCGACCTGATGATAGGGGCCGCTCAAAGCATAGCTGAGTATTTAGGAATAGAAAACGCCTCTCACGTGAGGGATAAGATAACTGAGATGATCAGGATAAGGGAGACTTCCTACGCTTGCGCTATAGCCGCTGCCGTAAGCGGAGAGGAGGAGCCCAAAGGGTCGGGCGTCTACATACCCAACGAGATGTATGGAAACGTGGCGAAGGTAAACAGCATCTATGGGTTCTGGGATCTCATGGAGATGGTCGGAGATATAGCTGGCGGGTTGTCGGTGACGGCCCCTTCAGAAAGAGGATTCAAAAATCCGGAGATCAGCAGTTATTTGGAGAAGTATTTAAAGGCGGCGGCACCGGCGGATAAGAGGCTCAGGATTACCAAATTCATTCAGAACTGGATTGCAGGTCTGCACGGAGCTGGCACCTGGCATGGGGCAGGCCCCCTTCAAACTCAGAAGATGGCGATTTATAGAGACTTTGATCTGGAAAACGCAAAAAAGATGGCAAAAGAGCTGGCGGGCATAAGTGAGAAAGAAGAAAGTAGGGCATGGTAACGGAGTCTATCTCTTTCCTGAGCGAGGGGGAGAGGATTGATGGAAATTTCTCATCGCCCTGTAAAGGTGCTCCGCTCATTCTTATGTCACATGGCCTGGAGAGCAGCAAGGATGGAAGGAAATGGCTTTTCTTGGAGAGAAGGTCTCACAGGGAGGGGTTTGCTACACTCAGGTTCACCTATAGGGGTTGCGGCCGGTTCGGTGGTTTTGAAGACACGACCCTCGCCAGGAGGGTAAGGGACTATAAGGCAGCCATAGACTTTCTTGAGAGTAAAGCAAGCATCGAGAGGCTGGGAGTCATCGGCTCAAGCTTCGGCGGGAGAGCGGCGATAGCGGCAAAGGATCGAAGGATAAAGGCTATGGCACTTTTGGCAACTCCTTTTAACCTGGATCTTCCCATCGTGGAGAAAGATGGCCGCATAGAGCTTGAATCGGGCAGGGTGCTTAAAAGCGAATTCTTCGAAGATTTGAAGAGATATAGCACTTCGGAGGATCTCAAGGCGATAAAATGTCCTCTGCTGATAATTCATGGAAGTAAGGATGAGGTAGTTCCGCTCGGGGACGCTCATGAGATCTATAAGGAGGCGAACGAGCCCAAGAGGATTGAGATTCTAGAGGGAGGGGATCACACGTTCAGCGATCATTTAGAGAGGGTCGCAGAGATCTGCCTTGATTGGTTCAGGAAATACTTAAAGTAAAGTACCTCCCTCTTCCCCTATTCGCTGACTTTCCTCCCTCTGGTGATGTACCCAGTGTGTGGAAAGAAATCCTTGGGCCTTATGGCACCTTCTTTTATCGACATACGCCTCTCCAGAACCTCGTAGGTGTCTATGAGCGCAAATTCATTTTCCATGGCTTTGACCAATGGCCCTAACTGGTTAAAGGTCGGCACATATGAGACGAAGCTCCCGCAGGCTTTCAAGGCCTTTAAAGAGGTCTCCACGACCGTCCAGGGCTCGGGTATATCGGCCACTATCGCGTCTACTCCTCTCTCCTCAATCGATTCGGAGCAATCTCCTATCCTGAACTCCACCCCTCCCATGAAGGGGGTTTTGGAAAGGTTTTCTTTAGCGATCTCGATGTTTTTTTCTTGTCTATCGTATGAGTATACTCTCCCCTCTTTGCCAACCCCATTCGCCAGGGCCAGGGTCATGGCACCGGAGCCGGTGCCTATCTCAACCACCCTAGATCCATCTACGATCCCCGCAAGAAAGAGGATGAACCACGAATCTTTCGGGGTTATTATCTGCGTCTTTCTTTTGAAGGTGGACAGCATGTCCTCGAGGGATGGCGCCATGATAAGACAGCTCTTTCCCGGCAGTTTTACAGAGCTTCCGTAACTCTTACCCACGAGATCCTCAGATGATACCCTACCAACCCCTTTTACGTATTGCGACTTCGGCAGGGCTTTAACGAGATGAACTCTCCTTCTCCTCCTCCCCTCACCGACCAGCGCTACCAGGTCCCCCTCTTTGACCCGCATCTTTTAACCCCCTTCTAGAGAACCTATCTTCTTCTTCATCACTTTTCTGAAGCCCTCCTCTGGGTTGGAGGATAGAACCAGAGATATAGCGCCAGTTCCATCCACGACCGCACAATAGGTGGAGTCCGAGAATCCAAAACCGATACCGAGAGTCATTCCATTGGAAGCCTTTATCGCTCCAGATATAGCGGTAGAGATGGGATCTTTCTTGCTAGGGCCCTCGATCGTAGATAGTTTGACCCTATTGCTCAGCTTTCCCAGCTCCCCCCTTATCGCAGCTTCCAGATCGTGATCGTCTAAACCGCATATCGCTGCCTTAAACGTTACCTTAAGCTCGCCATCCTCATCTATCTCCCCTTTTAAGATTCTGGTCACAGATATGGGAAGAAAATCCTTGGCGAGCACGAAGGGCGTCAGAACTATCCTGATGGGCCTTTTGCCCTCCGCCATCCTGATCTTGTTTATAGCTACAGCGGTCGGCCTGGTCTCGGGGGAGACGGTGATGTAGTCATAATCCCTGGTGAGGGTTGGGCCATATAAATTCTCAAGCTCGAGAGTTGTTACCTTTTTGCCCTCAAGATCTAAACTTTTTACAAAGTTCATCAGAGATGAGACTCTATCTTCATACTTCTTTATTTCATGAGACTTACACATCTTCCTGGCCAATCTATCCGTGGTGATGCCTATCTCTATCTCGTCGCCAAGGGCTATAGACCTCTTGAGGAGCCGTTTGTGGCCCATATGAAGGACTGAAAATGTCCCGCCAAAGCAGACGCTTACCACGATCTCTCCAGTATCCGGTCACACAAATTCTCTTCTTTTACTCTTGTCTGGGTAGTGCTATCCCTGTCCCTGACCGTCACGGTTCCGTCTTCAAGGGTCTGATGGTCTATTGTGACGCAATAGGGCGTGCCTACTTCATCAGCCCTTGCATATCTTTTCCCTATGGAGCCCGACTCATCGTATTTGCATATCAAGCCAAGCGAACTTAACTTTGCGCTCATCTCTTCATACACCCTCTTGCCTTCAGTATCTAAACCGTCTCTTTTTATTAGCGGGAAAATCGCAAGGGTCACGGGTGCTATCTTGGGCGGAAGCTTCAGAACCCATCTATCTCCCTCTTTGGAGTAGGAGTGGGCCAGGACCATTAAGAGAATCCGGTCTATACCGTATGACGGTTCCACCACTTTGGGGACGAACCTCTCGGTAGAAGCTTCGTCTTCGATGTCCAAAACGTCGAAATACCGGGGTCCGATCTCGAAACCTTTTCCATCGACCTCTATCTTTACTTTCCCTCCGCGGTCTTTCACGCTCTTTAGCAGATCCGCATCCATTTCTCCAAGCGCTTTTTTGATGCCATTTACCGCCTGAAAATCCCTGGCTATTAGCTCAGTATTGGCCAACACTGCCCTTCTCTTGACCTTCCTCACCTCACCAAACTTCCTCAGAGCCGTAAAGTCGACTCCAGATTCCTTTATGTGCGCTTCAAGGTCATAGGTGCCCCTATCCGCTATCCCGGCGACCTCCACCCAGCCATACTTTTCAGTGTACACCTCACAATCCCAGCAGCAACTTGCGTAGTGCGCCAGCTCCTCCTCCTCATGTTCCCTGAATCTAATAACACTTTCCGGTATGCCGAGCTCCGTCAAGAACTTCTGCGCGAGCTGAAGATGATGTGCCATCATCATCCCACCCGCCATTTCCGGAGAGGACTTCAGCTTCACTTCCACGGCATCGCCACCTCTCCGCAGGAGTTTCAGCTCCATCTTTTCTTCAATTTCGTGGTAGTCCTCATCCTCAGGATCTAAGAAGATCTCCGCTTCAGCCATCGTGAATTCTCTCAGCCTTATCATCCCCTGCCTCGGAGATATCTCGTTCCTGTACCCCTTTCCCAGCTGTATCACCGTCATCGGTAACTTTTCCCTGTTTATCCTGTATAAGTTCGGGAAGTTGATGAAGATCCCTTGGGCGGTCTCAGGCCTCATGTAGCCCTCTCTACCCCCCTCCCTAGCTCCGATCTGGGTCTTAAACATGAGGTTGAACTTTTCCCCCTCCTTCTCCAACGACCCCCCGCACACCGGGCACGTTGCATCCTCGATCTGATCCGCTTTTAATGATTCGCCGCAAGCGGAACACCTTACCATCAAATCCTTGAACTCCCTCAAATGCCCGCTCGCGTGAAATACCTCCTCCGGATTAATCGTGGGGGTTTCGATTTCAATTGCTCCTTCTCTTATAAAGCAGCTTCTCCAGAGATCCTCTATCTTCTTCTTTAGCGCCCTTCCCAGGGGCCCATAATCATAAAAACCCGCTAACCCTCCATATGTCTCGAATGAAGGCCAGAAGAAACCTCTTCTCTTGGCCATCTTCATGAGTTCTTCGAAACTCATCGAATCACTTCAAAAAGAATTTTAGTAGCCCTATATCAGTTACCATCCCTATCAGCTTGCCCTCTCCATCCTCCACTGGTACCTGACTCACGTTCTTTTTGACCATGCTCTTCGCTATCGACTTTATGTGGCTCTGCTTTACCCCCTTGATCAAATCAGTCACCATAACATCCTTGGCGGGTGCGGGGGGCAGGCGCACCTTCGAAACCACATAGTAGAGGCGCATCATGGATCTTATACCCTCCCAGGTCCACTGATCCTCATCCTCGCCCAAACCCATGTCCAATCTAGCCATATCTTCTTCGATCCAGCTGAACTTAAAAATGTCGCTATCCGTCACCATGCCCACCAACTTCGCCCTCTCATCCAAGACGGGCAAAGCATAGGCAAGGCCTAGGGACATCACCTCCGCCACAACCGGAAGAGGGGTCAATTGATAGACAGCGATGCATCTATCCTCCATATATTCGCAGAGAACGTCATTTATGTTGGATTCGGCTATGATCGTTAGGAGATCCATAGTGGTGCATACTCCAATTAACCTGGAATCCTCAATGACCGGCAGCCTGTGTATATTCTTCGAGCACATCATTTTGGCTGCTTTCTCGATGTTATCTTGGGGTGAGACGTACAGGGGATTCCTCGACATTATGAGTGCGGTTTGGGTTTCCTCAGTATTTCTGAGTATATCCTGTCTCGTCACCATCCCTACCAGCTTTTTGTTCTTCCCCTTCACTACTGGGATCCCAGAGATGGCATGTCTGGCTAGTAGCCTGATCACCTCATCTCTTGTGCTCGGGACCTGGGCAGATACGATTTCTTTACCGTAGACTTCTTCAATAAGGGCCATAACGATCCTTCTATCGAGGGAATACACTTAAATCTTTCTTAGCATCGGGGATGCTTGACCATTATTTGTGGAAAAACTCCGGGTATAAACAAGGTTTAAATAAAACATCTATATCACTCAGCATGGAAGAGTTGAAATGCCTCTCCTGCGGAATAGGAGTATTGCCGGGCGAGGGAGTGATCTTCAAATGCCCGAACTGCGGCGAAAAGATAATTAGATGCAAGGGGTGTAGGGAGCTCGCCTCATGCTACACATGCCATAAATGTAGTTTTACGGGGCCATAATATGTCGGTCATAGCTGAGCTGAGGGTCATGCTGGAGGATCCGAGCGCGGACCTCGACGCGATGATCGGGGAGATCAGATCGATATTGGGAGAGAAGCTCAAGTTCGTGAAGAAAGAACCGATAGGCTTCGGCATAACTGCACTCCACCTTACCCTATTGGTTGAGGACAGAGAAGGGGGAATGGAACCGATAGAGAAGGAGATAAGGGGCGTGGTCGGGGTAGGAGAGGTCGACGTGATCAGCCTAGATCTGACGTGATCAGCCTAGATCTGACGTGATCAACATCAGATGGAACAACAGCGCCTTTTGGACGTGCAACCTGTTCTCAGCTTGATCGAACACGACTGAGTTCTCCGACTCCAAAACCTCTTCGGTTATCTCCTCGCCCCGATGAGCTGGCAGGCAGTGCATTACCAGGCAATCCTCTTTTGCCAGTTCAAGCTTTTCTGAGTCCAGTTGATATGGTCTGAAAAGCTCTAGATTTTTTTCTTTTTCTCCCATCGAGATCCAAACGTCGGTATATAGAACATCTGCCCCATCCGCTGCCTTTTTTGGATCGCGTTCCACTCTCACCTTGCCGCCAAGCTTTCTCGCCAGATCGAGAGTCTTTGGATCGCGACCCTCGGGACAGGAGCAAACCATCTCCATCCCAGCGAGGGAGCTAGCTATTACCAGTGAGTTGCACACATTGTTCCCGTCGCCCAGGTAGCACAGCTTCAGATCAAAGCTTCCCATCTCTTCCCATATGGTGAAGATGTCCGCCAGCGCCTGGCAGGGGTGCTCAGACTCGTCCAGTGCATTTATGACCGGTATGGAAGAGAATTGGGCAAGCTCCAGGGTCTTTGAATGTTCATGCCCCCTGTATGAAATGGCGTCTGCGTATCTGCTCAGGACCCTCGCCGTATCCTTTATGGGCTCCCCCCTTCCGAGCTGCAGGTCCCTCGGGGAGAGAAACATGGAATTCCCGCCCATCTGGTGCATTGCGCATTCGAAAGAGGCCCTGGTTCTGGTGCTTGGCTTCTCAAAAAGAAGCGCAAGTGTCTTCCCTTCCAAGCTCCTGGAGTAGGAAAACGGATTTTCTTTCATGTCCTCTGCCAGCTCGATCAGGGACATCCATCTTCCTCTCAGGTCGAGCATCGATATCAGGTTTCTCATGATTCCTTAACGACGTCAAAGGAAAAAATTATCGGTTAATTTAAGAGGGCAAGGGCTATAGATTAAGGTATGAGCTGGGAAGGGCGAAGATGAACGCTAGGACCAGGAGTGAGATAGAGATCGACGAGGGGTTGTGCAAAGGGTGCGACATATGCGTAAAGCTTTGCAGGAGGGGTGCACTTCAACCGGGGAATGAGCCCAACGAGATGGGGCATTTCCCTCCGATCGCTAAGAAAGAACTCTGCAACGGGTGTGGGGTGTGCGAGCTTTATTGCCCAGACCTCGCGATAACGGTATGGAAGGTGGAAGAATGAAGCTTCTTCAAGGAGACGTCGCGTGCGCCGAGGGCGCATTGGCTGCAGGTTGCAATTTTTATGCAGGATATCCCATAACCCCAGCTACGGAGATAATGGTTCGCATAGCTCGGAGAATGCCAGAGTCGGGCGGCATCTTCATACAGATGGAGGATGAAATAGCTTCCATAATGGCGTGCATTGGCGCTTCTTGGGCCGGAGCAAAGGCCATGACTGCCACTTCTGGGCCGGGTTTTTCTCTGATGCAAGAGGGGATAGGCTATGCCGTAATGACCGAAACTCCCCTTGTTATAGTCGACGTTCAGAGGAGCGGTCCCAGTACGGGCCAAGCGACAATGCCCATGCAAGGGGACGTGATGCAGGCCAAATACGGTTCCCATGGAGATTATTCTCTGATAGCTCTAGTGCCATCATCGGCCCAAGAGATGTACCTATTCACGGCTAGGGCATTTGCCCTGGCGGAGAGGCTCAGGACTCCAGTCATCCTTCTGGCGGATGAGGCCCTTGGGCACATGTGGGAGACCGTCCAACTCACAGACGTTGAAGTGGAAGACAGAAAGATTTCAAGGGAGGTATGGCCCTCAAAGACCTTCCTTGATGAAAATGTTGCCCCAATGCCTATTTTTGGGAATGGGGCTAGAGCACTGATCACGGGTTCAACCCATGATGAGTACGGGATCAGGAAGGTTAACGACCCAGGCCACCATAAAAAAGCGGTATCGATTTTAAAGGAGAAAATAGAGAGAAAGAGAGAGGAGATAGTCACGTTCAAGGAGTTTCATACGAAAGATGCGGATAGCGTGGTGATAAGTTATGGCTCCCCATTTAGATCGGCTCTTGAAGCGGTCAGGGAATTAAGAAATGAGGGCAAAAAGATCGGATGCATAAAGCTTGAGACGATCTGGCCCTTTCCCTTTTCAGAAATAAAAGTTAATAGATTTTCGAAGGTATGGGTCGCAGAAATGAACACGGGTATGGTTTCGGGGATGGTTGATGGGGAGGTGATAGAGTCGATAAGCGAGGTTCACTCATCTAAACTTATAAAGGAGGCAGTTAATGAAGGCTAGGGATTTAAGGCGATACCTGAGAGTTCAGCGCAACGATTTTTGCCCGGGCTGCGGTTGCGGTCAGGTACTCGCGAATTTCTTGAGAGCGATCGATGAGCGCGACATCAATCCAGACTCCCTCGTCTTGGTCTCTGGAATAGGGTGCAGTGGATGGATACCGAATCCAAACATAATGGCCGACGCGATACACACTCCTCACGGTAGGGCCATCGCTGTAGCTACTGGCATCAAGCTTTTCAACCCAGCGCTGAAGGTTGTGGTCTTTACTGGGGATGGGGATCTTGCTGCGATCGGTGGAAACCACTTCATACACGCTTGTAGGAGAGATCTGGATATGACGATCGTATGCGTCAACAACTCCCTGTTCGCGATGACAGGTGGACAGGTCGCCCCTACCAGCAAAGAAGGGCTTGTCACACCTTCAACCCCTTACGGGAACAGGGAAAGACCATTCGATCTTTGTGAGCTTGCAAAGGGTGCCGGTGCTGGAATGGTGGCTAGAACCTCGACTGGACACCCGAGGAAAATGATCGATTTTCTGAAAAACTCTCTTATGTATGAGGGCTTCAGCTTCGTCGAGGTGCTCTCACAGTGCCCGACTCACTCAAAGCGAGATCCCTATGATGAGCTCAGAGATCTCATGAGGGTGGAGGACTTTTGCCATTCGCTGAGGTGATCTATATAATCGAGAAAATCGGATAGAGGGGTTCCATCCCCCCAATTCATCTCTGCCCTTATCTGTTCGTCATCTCCTTTGATCTTGAGCCTGGAAAGGTCCCTCTGTATGAGGGACTGAACTCCCTTGAGCTCTATGGGTGCTGTGAATGCCCTCCAGCCGTCACCTTTCCCACTGCCCTTAATCCTGAAACAGTAGATGGGTGCCATTTCGGCTTTCTCGCACTTTTGGATAAAGGCCCTCAGCTGGTCCCTCAGCCTTGGGCTGAAATATATCTTATTCTTCGAGGAGCTCTTGACTTCTATGAGAAGGGTTATCCCCCCTTTTAGAGCGATGAGATCGACGTTGTAGGAGCCGGCAGATCTCAAAACGAAGAAATCTCTCGACTCCAGAATCGTTTTAAGCTCCCGCTCGTAATCTTGACCGCGACCTCCCATAGCCCATCATGGGTTGAGGGCTATTAATACTTTCTAGAATCAAAGGTTAAAGGAGAGATTCCCCTATCGGGCAGCGACCTCCAGGAACGCCGCCAGCTCTTCTACCCCTTTTAGACTGAAGTCGAGCTCTTTTCCCGTCAAACTGGATTTGAAGATTCTCTTGTCTTCTAGTATTATCGCCATCACCTTTCCTCGGTCCAGAGCGTTCAGCAGGATATCCGTACTCTCTTCGTCCACTCTATTTAGAACGTAGTATACTGGTCTTGAGATCTGCTCCCCAAATTCAGATATCTTATGCGCAAGAGTCACGGATTCCTGGGAAGGACCGACAACCACCAGGATCAAATCGATGCCGTTTTCCACCCTCCTTCCAAAGTGCTCTATTCCGGCGTCGGTATCCACGATCAAAAATTCATTTTCATCGAGACTTACATTCTCAAGGAATCTAGAAGATAGAACGTTCATAGGGCATGCGCATCCTTCCCCGTATTCGCGGATCTTGCCCATCGTCAGGAGCCTGAGATTTTTACCCTGAGCTTGAGAGAGGTACTCATTGGGCAGGTTGTCCAGTTTCCAACCCTTTTGGAGGCTCTCCATCTTCTCGAACAGGACTTTCTTTCCGCCGAAGTAGTTCATGAAATCCGTTGGAGGGGATACACCCAGCTGGTGGGGAAGCAGTGAGTTGGACTCGTCGTTGTCGACCACCAGGACTTTATGTTTCTTCGCCAACTCCTTGGCCAGGAGAACGACTATAGTGCTCTTGCCACTTCCCCCCTTACCGCTTATCAATACCTTCATGGCTCACCTTCATATCGGTTTGGGATATCGACTATCGATATAAAGCTTTATCTCGATTCGTGGGTGGGAAAATTTGGAAGAGCTTAATATACTGGCGCCCATTTTGCGGACGCCCCTCAGCCCTTAATTTTCCCTTCACTGTTCGATTATATTCGCAATGCTTAAGTAGCTTGAGAAAGATATTGTATATCGAGAGTGGGCAGATGAAAAGCGCTAAAGCCGTTATGAGCACCAGCCCGATAAAAGCGGAGTTGGGTACGACTGTATCCCAAATAGCGAAGATGATGAAGGATTATGAGCTGGACTCAATATTGGTAGTCGATAACCTGTCGGATCCAAAGATCTTGGGCATAGTAACTGATCATGACATAGTGACTAAGGTATTGGCAAATGAGCTGGACCCTAGAGAGGTAAAGGCGAAAGATATAATGAGCACCCCGCTGTTCACCATGCCCTCCGATGCGAGCTTGAGAGAAGTGGCCCAGCAGATGGGGAGACTGGGAATAAGGAGAATGCCCATATTAGAGGGAGGCAAATTAAGGGGCCTTGTAACGGAGTTGGATCTGATAAGGGAAGAGCCCGGGCTCATTAAGATAATCAGAGATCTCGAGCCCGAGGAGAAGGAGGATCCGCCAGACCTGGGTGGGAAATGCGAGTCCTGTGGCATCTATTCCGCAAGGCTACAGCTCAAGAACGGTCTGATGCTCTGCGAAGATTGTGCAGAACTTTATAAATAAATCATCTTTTCTTTTTCTTCCTGTCCATCTGGTAGCATACGAGGCCTATGGAGATTATGCCCAGGGGGAGGATCAAAGCCCCAAAGCACTGGCCGGAAACTTGGCCGATGGGCACCTTGCACTCATCATCATCAATCCGCTCGAGCTTTCCAGAGGTTTCGTTACAATAATATAACTCCGCCTCGACCACTAGAGTTCCGGAATCGTCCCCGGTCTCTAGAGGGAAGTAGAAGAAGTGATATTCGTTGGCATCGTTCGCGTCTACGACAAGAGTTTCATTAGCATAACCCTTTTTGTCGTCTGGGGCATATGTAAACCCAAAATCTTCTAATATCCCGATCGGGCTCTGGTCATCATCTTCATCACTCGTAAGCGTTAAGTTCACCTGATATTTCTCTTCTCCATATTTAGTATTGTTAATGAACACGTAAACCATGACGTAGAAATCCCTGTTCTGACGCATCAAGGGAAATGGACCCTTACCAATGTCCTCGGTGGCGAACACGTTTATTATTTCGCTCTCTTTCTCTTCTTCCTCGTTTTCCCCTTTCACTATCGAAGCACCGGCTAGTACGATGGATAGGGCGAATCCCACAACTAGAGCGATTCTTAGCTTCATCACCCCGCTATACTATAACCCATATTTAAATTTGTTTGTTACTGCCCCTGCTCTGAGCCATTAAGCTTAAGCTGAGTGGAAAATTGGCTTCATACTCTCTTATAAGGTCTACCAGTTCATCTCCAGATATCGGAGTTACGCCCTCAAGCATCTGATCTGGGGGGAATCAGCCTCTCCTTCTTTATCAACCCGGCCAACTCTTCGCTCAAATGGATCACCTCATCGGGCTCTCTCCTCTTTCTGGTAGCGCCTTTATGTCCCTTAGGCGCTCCCCTCTTCCTCTGGATCTTTTCATCTCTTTGTTTCTTCCTCTTCAGTGTGGGTTGAGATGGAGGAGCATGGGGATTCTCATAGAATCTGAGCCTGTTTCTCAGCATCGCTATAGAATGATCTGAAAGATCAAAAATCAGCTAGACAAGTACAAAAAATAAAAAAAAAGATTATGGGATTATCGCCCTTAATGCCGCCACTCTTTCCAGCCAATCGGCCATGCCCACTCCTAGCCAAGAGAGGATTTCGGATAGCTCGTCGCCAACTATTGGGATAACTGATAAGATCGATGTTAACACCCAAACAACAGTCTCGACGCCGCCTATCGCCAGATCGAAAACGAGGCCTATAACGCCTCTAATTAAAGAGGTTAAGCCAAATAAGATCAAGAAGATCGTTTGGCTCAGGGGACACCATATATCGAGCAATGGGGCCAGCTCGGATTGTTCGGCCAATATCGATTCCAAGATCGCCCTCTGGGTCCTCATCTCCGCAATCCCGAGGAGATTTCCTAGAAAGGTCTTGATGTACCCGACTACTAAGGTCGGAATGGGCAAGTAGAGCCAGAGTATCTGGTAAACCTTCACCGTATCGGAGACTATCGCGCCGATCAACGGAATGGGGGATAGAGCTTCTATAACTCCCTCAGGAGGCATGCCGAACTTATAGCCGATCCATGCCCCTAGCAGACACCAGACAGGGGTTAGAGCATATCCTATGGCAAGCCCGATGACCCCCAGCACGATGCCGATCAAGGAGCTGATTAAGAGCAAAGGAATCCCGGAGAACATTGAAAGCATCGTGATGTATATAGAAAGCAAGCCGAGACCAGCTTGCCCTGGATTAAGGGATTGGGCGTTCAATGCTAGGGAGAGAGCGACCCCCGCTCCGATCAGTAGCATAGCAACTGTAGGTGCCAAAGAAAATGCGAGCAGACCTGCGAAAGCGCCGCCTGTAACCAGGCCCATGAGCCCTCCGGCAAACACATCATCGATTTTATTGCCATCATCGGCCTCAACTGGGCCAGTTAGTTCTACATCGTTATATTCCGCGATATTGCCTTCAACCGGCTCCACGTCGATATACCCGTTGACGAATTCATCCCATGAGAGCTCCGCGAACTTCAATTGAGAATATCTGTTAGCAAGGCTCTCGTAGACTTCGATGGGATTCTCCTTTATCTTCAACGGGAAGTTTATCGAAAGGCCGTGTGATCTTTCGTCTCCCTCCGTTGCTATTACAGCTGAACTCAGAGCGACTTTGACCTCTTCACATATCTCCCCTATGCCCGTTTCGGGTAGAGCCTTCTCGAGATTGTCCGCCAGCTCATAGAGGTCCACATATAGAGGTGACATTTTGAGCTTGCCATCATGCCGCTCTGGAGCTGGCATATAACACTTCGTATCCTTCCGCGCCTGAGTGATCTCTTCCCTGTAATCGGTCAGCAACTCTGACAGCTCGACACCGAGCTTGTCCACAGCTAAACCGATATCGCCTACCCCTCCAAGGTCGACGGCCTGATACGCTTGGATCACGCCAATGGATTCGTATATCCCTCCACCAATTGCTCCCGGCTCATAGAAATCGAAGAAGAGTTCGCAAAACTCCCTCGGTTCGATACCCGGATCCGATTCCAGGACTTCTATGACCTGGTGGGGCATGAAAACGTTCATAGAGAGATCTGGAGAGACCATGACCGTCTCTCCCGAGGCTATCATGTAGTCCGCTACGTCCCTGACCTCATATGCGACCTCCAGGTTACTCATCTGGCACGCATCCCAGAGCAGGACGTCGAAGTGGTATCCCTCCAGAGCGGTTCTGAATTCGGGCATCGTGAGCAGGTCGACCTTCTCTCCCAGTACGCCCGAGTCGTCCACGCAGCTGCCGCGCCAGGAGCCGCCATGATCCATTATGTAGAGAAGGGTTTTGTTGGCTTCATAAGTAGAAGTGGCATAATCCACCAAATATCTCAAAGAGTCAGGTTCCCCCATGTTGAATTCGCCAAGCGACTCGATGATCTCCAGCCCATTGGTACCTCTCATCAACATCGTGTCGCCATTTATCTGCCCATCCGCCAGAATTATGACTTCAAGGTTCTCCATGGGGCTGGCCAATTGAAGATCCAGGAGAAATGGGAGGTAAAACATCGACCATAAATTGTTGTCAAGAGCCAGATATACCATCATGAGCCATTCAGTCTCATCTTTCAGATCTCCGCCAAACCACGAGCGCTCTTCCGTCTCTTCCAACCCCTGAGCACTTATAACTGGCAAAAGGGCCATGGCCGAAAGAAAAACGCTAATAAGAGCCGTCGCCAACTTTTTTTTCTTCGTCCTTCTCACCTTGCGCTCCATAAAAGGGTATTAGTAGATCTCTTATAAAAATGTTTTTAAAAAGAGGGCTGTGGGACAGAAATGACCCTTGTAACGATCTGAGATGCTCTGCAGGATTACTTCCGTACCTTCATATCAGTAATGATTACGTATGCCCTATGACCTATGAATCTCTTTGGTACATCCGCCTTC
>Ga0209633_10001283_pt1 | contig 26369 bp, 28 predicted proteins | sample Cruoilmetagenom1_FD_187290 | JGI IMG/M metagenome (GOLD analysis project Ga0209633, IMG submission 187290) | Oil polluted marine microbial communities from Coal Oil Point, Santa Barbara, California, USA - Sample 1 (SPAdes) (version 2) | ecosystem: Environmental > Aquatic > Marine > Oil seeps ...
AACCTGAAGCAAGCCAGGCAAGCTTTTGTTAAAGCAAGAAAATATAAAAAGACCAATAAAGCTGCCAGGCAGTGGATAGATTACATAGCTTCAGAGAATACAGCGACTTTATGATGCATTAAGCTACGGCAGAGAGCATCTGTTCTTCGTATAGCCGTTTTCTTTTCCAGCCGGTAAATAAACTCTCGTCAAATGGCAAGTCGTTGTCTATTGCATATTCATAGCAACTTCTGAATAATTTTGCGGTTCGAAACGCATGCAACTCATCATCAGCGGTAATTGATTCTATATTTCCCACCTGAAAAGTTTTGTTTTTTGATTTGCCGTTATCTACCCAAAACACGGTATAGCACAAATAACTTTTATCTTTACGGTGATCGTGTTTTATAGTTCTTGAAACCCCGGTAACGCCAGTTGTAGTTTTGTTTTTAGGCGGTTTTAAAAACCGGGTTTTGCTACCTTTTAAAGCGACCAACATTTGATCGCGCCAAGTGATTGCAGCTTTCAGAGACTTTCCTCTGTTGCCCCATAACTTGTGCGAGAAATACCGGCTGTTTTCTTTTCCTCGTCTGACTATGCGAACCTGATAGCCAAATACATCTGGTTCTGTAATATGTTTATGTTTTGCCATTTTTTTACCCCGAATAAACCTATAAATACCTAATTAAAACGCGACATTAAGTTTCACTGGAACCCCTCAGAGCGGTGCGCTTCCGAATTTCTTACTATTCTGTAAGTTTATGATTACAAAAATAACATGAAAACTCTGGAGAAATCAAGATAAAATTTTGTCTTTCAATCTATTTCTTAGTGATTTAGTGTAGAATAGTTTCACCCACTTTCTGTGGACTAATTCAAAGAAACCAAAGTTCTATATTTTTTCCAAATTTTAAAGGAGACAAGAAATGAGTGTATTAGTTGGCAAACCAGCCCCTGATTTTACTGTTCCAGCCGTTTTGGGCGACGGCCAAATTGTTGATGAATTTAATTTTTCTGCTGCAACTAGAGGCAAATATGCAGTCATTTTTTTCTATCCACTGGATTTCACTTTTGTTTGTCCCAGTGAGTTAATTGCAATGGATCACCGTATGGATGAATTTACCAATCGCGGTGTGGAAGTGATTGCAGTATCCATAGATTCACATTTCACCCATAATGCCTGGCGTAACACGCCGGTTAACGAAGGTGGGATTGGCCCTGTTCGTTATACCATGGCTGCTGATATGGCCCATTCAATCTGCAAAGATTATGATGTTGAAGCAGCAGCCCCTGCAGTTGCTTATCGCGGTAGTTTTTTAATTGACCGTGATGGCACTGTTCGGCACCAAGTAGTTAATGACTTGCCGCTTGGCCGGAATATGGATGAAATGCTGCGTATGGTAGATGCCTTACAGTTTCATGAAGAACATGGGGAGGTGTGTCCTGCTGGTTGGAACAAAGGTGATTCCGGCATGAATGCAAGCCCAGATGGCGTTGCTGAATACTTGGATAAAAACGCGGATAATTTATAAATCACAGTCCTATAAAAAAACAACGCTATGGAAAGCGTTGAGGAACGAAGTCTAAAATAATCCCGTCAAAACCACGGTTGTCAGTTCTATAAGAACTGGCAGTCGTGGATGATAATGAAATAAATTTTTTTGTGCTTATTCTTTAGCTTCTGCCAGAAGAAATTTCTGTCGAATAAAAATGGCAATGACAATTGCAATAATTGCCGGTATCTGACGGATACCCAACAACACACCCACTGAGCTATGTGCAAAGGTATTTAATAAAGGATTAGCAATGGCCAATGTTGCTATCCACCAGGCTAACCAGTATCCGACCAAGCCTATAACCACCCATTGCAATGCTGGTAAATTGTGTTTTTTTGCTGAGCTATAAAACAACCATAAAAAGAAAATTCCCGCGATTTTTGCAAATAGCATTTGTCCCTCCTCTGTTATTCTAGTTTTAATTTGCTTTAACGGCTTATCCAGATAAAATTGACAATGTAATGTCAAATGCTGAAAAGCCATCCCTAATTTTACTACAGCTTAGGAACGTAAAATTTATAACTTACCCAACAACCCTGTTTTTTTTCCGTCTTCTACTCTAAAACAGTTACATAGCCTGTTTTGGGCTATTGCAAAAGCTACTTCAGTTCCGTTTCTTCTGATTTCAAGAGATTGAAATGAGCAAGTTACTAAAAATCACCCTGCTAACTTTTTTAATATTCCTGATTATAATTATCGGCGTTGTTACCCTGCTTCCTTTAATTATCGATCCTAATGATTATAAGCCGGAAATTGAAGCTGCTGCATACCGGTACATTGGGAAAAAACTGATTTTAGAAGGTAGTTTGGAGCTTGCGGTTTTTCCCTGGCTCGGTGTATCAACAGGCAAAGTACTTGTTGTTGATCCAACAACTGTTGAACAACCCGCTTTGGCTACGATTGACCAAGGCTACATTAAAGTTAAACTCTTACCTCTACTGCGCAAAAAAGTAGAATTGAGTCGAATTGTTCTTAAAAATCCAGTCATACATCTAATAACAGATGGGCAGGGAAATCAAAACTGGGATAATAAAATCCTTACAAATGCCAGTACTGTATCTGATACATCAGTACGACCAGAAAAAATAACAAATTCTAGTAAGGATCTCCAGAAAGAAAAATATCAATCCGTATTTCCGCAGGAACTTAAAATTGCAGGTGTTATCATAGAAAATGGCAGAATAATTTGGTTAGATGAACAAAATGGTCGGCAGACCGAAGTCAGTCAGTTTAACTGTGAGGTAGGAACATTAGCTCATGACCAGCCTGCTTCCTTAAATTTGTCAATGGCGCTTAAACGCAAGCAAAACCAGATCGAACAATTAACAGCCAAGGGGTTTCTTGTTTTTAACAAAAAGTTAGATCATTTCAAGTTAACTGATCTTGAAATCAATACCCTTATTGAAAAACCATCAGTTAAAAATAATATTTCCGTAGCTGTCCGAAGCGCCAACGTCGAATTAGATTGGCAAAAACAGGATCTTAAAATTTCGGAGTTAAGTGTAACTTCTGGCGACATGGACCTATCTGCCAATCTGGTCGGCAACAAAATAAAAGATAACCCAGAGCTTGAAGGAGTTGTAGCTCTAAGCGAATTCAACCCACGCGAATTTTTAACTTACCTTGGCAAATCTGTTCCTGCAACACAGGATAATTCTTCATTAACGCAATTGTCAGGCTCATTTAATTTAGTTGCCAACAAAAACTCCACACAATTTAACAAATTTCATGCAAAACTTGATGACTCAAATATCACCGGACATATTCATATTAGCAACTTTAAGCAGCCCGTATTCAAATTTAATTTAATGATTGATACGATTAACCTTGATCGTTATTTATTGAGTAAATCTGCCGCTAAAAAGAACAATAAAACTTCCACCCAAGAGTCATCCGAAGTTCCAGAAAAATCAGGTACAACATCTGTAGCTAAAATATCAGATAAGCCTCAAGGTAAATCTGCCTCAAATATCAGTGACAAACAAAACAAGTCAAATACCGGCCTTTTTCCTATCGATATTTTGAGAAAAATTAATGCTACTGGGGAATTGTCTATATCCAATATGACCGCAAAAGGGATGAGCCTGCAAGATTTAATAATTAATCTGGATGCTAAAAATGGTGTTTTGAAAACCACTCATAAGATTAATAAATTCTATCAGGGTCGTTATTCTGGGAATTTACATCTCGATGTTAAGAAGCCAACCCCTGTCATTGCTCTAAACGAAAAGTTTGCCAAGATTCAAACCAAACCGATGTTAAAAGCACTTTATGGAAAAACACGTGTAACTGGGACTTTAAACGGCAAAACTCACCTGTTAAGTCATGGTAACACAATTGAGTTATTAAAAGCCAGCCTGGATGGCAGAGCCCAAGTCACGTTAAAAAATGGCGTGATTAATGGCTTTAATCTCCAGGAAATGGTTAAAAAAGGTAAAGCGGCTCTGAAAAAAGAAAAATATACACCAAAAAAACAACAGACCGATTTTTCCATTATTTCAGCTAACGCCATCATCAAAGACGGTCTGGTAAAAAATGAAGATCTAACTGCCAAATCCGAACGCTTACGTGTTACCGGGAAAGGTACCTTCAATTTGGTTAATGAACAACTCGATTATGATGCTATTGCCAAGGTAATGAAACGTAAACAAACAGCATCTGAGGTCGACCAAGTTAAACGTACCCTTGGTATTAATATCGCCGGCCCCCTTAAGCAGCCAACCTATACCCTTGACCTTATATCATTAATATCCGAAAAAGAAAAACAAAAACTATATGACAAGGCAGAGAAAAAATTAGGTAAAGACGTTAGCAATATCTTAAGGCAATTACTGAAATAATCTGTACATGAATCCGGAAAATTTCCAGCAAGCCTTACTAGACTGGTTCGATTGCCACGGGCGAAAAGACTTGCCATGGCAACAAAACATTACACCTTATAAAGTTTGGGTTTCGGAAATTATGTTGCAACAAACTCAGGTTGCAACGGTTATTCCTTATTTTGAACAGTTTATGGAAATATTTCCAAGCATTGAGGCGTTGGCAAAAGCCGATTTGGATGAAGTGCTTCATAGCTGGTCGGGACTTGGGTATTATGCTCGCGCCAGAAATTTGCATAAATCGGCGTGTTTGATGACTGACAAAGCTTTTCCAGATACACTGGAAAGCTTGATGCAAATGCCGGGTATTGGGCAATCCACTGCCGGAGCGATTTTATCCATTGCTTGTCAACAAAGTCATGCTATTTTGGATGGTAACGTCAAACGCGTCCTGACACGTTTCAAAGCCATTGAGGGTTGGCCAGGTCAAAGCAAAATCAGCAAGCTGCTATGGGCAATCAGTAAACAATATACACCTGTTGTTCGTGCGGCTGACTACACTCAGGCAATTATGGATTTAGGTGCGACAATTTGTACCCGCAATAAACCAGACTGTGTAACATGTCCAGTCAGTTCATGTTGCAAAGCCAGACAATTAAACAAAATAAATGATTTTCCAACTCCGAAGCCGACAAAAACTATGCCGGTTAAACAATGTACTTTCCTTTTTCTGACAAATTCAGAGAACGAAATCCTGCTGGAAAAACGTCCGCCGACAGGAATTTGGGGAGGTTTATGGAGTCTACCTGAGTTTTCTGATGTTCAGGAGGCCTGTACATGGTGTCAAGGCAAGGATATTAATACTGATAAATTGCAAATACTATCACCCGGAAGGCATACCTTTTCGCATTATCATCTTGACTATTCGGTGCTATCGATAATGACTAGAAACTCTATAAATTATGTAATGGAAGCAGAGCAATCAGTTTGGTATAAAGCTCAAAATAAATATAAAATTGGCTTACCAGCACCCATTAAAAAACTAATTCAGCAACAAATACTAACTATCGAGGAAACTAATGACTAGAATAATTCACTGCGCAAAACTTGGCATTGAAGCAGAAGGCTTGGACAACCCGCCTTTTCCAGGCCCAAAAGGGCAATATATATTTGAAAACGTCTCGAAACAAGCGTGGCAGGAGTGGTTGAATATGCAAACCATGCTGATTAATGAGCATAAGCTGGCCAGTTTCGAGTCAGAAGCCAGAAAATTTCTTGAGCGAGAGCGGGAAAAGTTTCTATTTGCTGATGGCTTTGAAATGCCGGAGGGCTACGTGCCTCCGAAATCCTAGCGCTTCATTGATTCAAAGAATTCAGCATTCCTTTTGAAATCTTTGAGTTTGCCTAAGATAAATTCTGAGGCGGCCATTTCATCCATAGGTTGCAATATTTTTCTCAAAATCCAGGTTTTTTGCAAATCTTCTGGCTCAACCAGGTATTCATCTCGGCGGGTACCTGAACGATTGATATTAATGGCCGGATAGATTCGTTTTTCGGCTATTTTTCGCTCCAGATGCAATTCCATATTACCGGTACCTTTAAATTCCTCGTAAATAACTTCGTCCATTCTTGAGCCGGTATCCACCAGGGCTGTCGCGATGATGGTCAAGCTGCCGCCTTCTTCAATGTTGCGCGCAGCACCAAAAAAACGTTTTGGCTTTTCCAGGGCATTGGCATCTACACCACCGGTTAATACCTTTCCAGAAGATGGAGCCACTGTGTTATATGCCCGTGCAAGACGAGTAATTGAGTCTAACAGGATAACTACGTCATGCTTATGTTCAACCATGCGCCTAGCTTTTTCGATGACCATATCAGCTACCTGGACATGCCGGGTTGCGGGTTCATCGAAAGTGCTGGATACCACTTCGCCTCGAACACAACGCTCCATCTCAGTTACCTCTTCAGGCCGCTCGTCTATTAATAACACAATTAGGAAGCATTCAGGATTTTTCTCAGCAATAGCTTGAGCAATATTTTGCAAAATCATGGTTTTACCAGCTTTAGGTGGAGAAACAATCAAGCCACGCTGGCCTTTACCAATGGGGGCAATTAAATCAATTACTCGACCTGTCAAGTCCTCACTGGTGCCATTGCCTAACTCTAAGTAGATTCTTTGGTTAGGAAATAACGGGGTTAAATTAGAAAATAGAATTTTGTTTTTGGCGTTTTCAGGGACTTCAAAATTGATTTTTTCAACCTTGAGCATAGCGAAATATCGCTCGCCTTCTTTAGGTGGCCGGATCTTTCCGCTAATGGTATCCCCTGTTTTTAAATTAAATCGGCGGATTTGGCTGGGTGAAACGTATATATCATCAGGACCAGCAAGATAAGAGCCTGAAGGGGATCGTAAAAACCCGAAACCATCCTGTAAAATCTCTAAAACACCATCGCCAAAAATATCTTCCCCACTTTTTGCCTGTCGCTTCAAGATGGCGTAAATCAAATCTTGTTTCCTGGTTCTGGAGACATTCTCTAATCCAAGAGACTCACCTATTTTTATAATTTCACTAATTTGTTTTAATTTTAATTCGCTAAGGTTCATAGAAAGAAATAATACTGAGATTAAGCGTACATATATTCAAAATGCACAGAAAGGACGGACTACTACAGTGGGATTTATTTACGTATACGTAAGTGGTGTTTTGGTACAAGGGAGTTCGCACCGGGACTAAGTATAACTCAAAATTCAGGCCCGTCAAATAAAAATATTCGATGGACCTGGAAAAAGATGTTTTGCTATGGTGATTTGAGTCGCTAATCTAGATAAGATGTAAGAATACTGTATTAACATTCAATTCTTTATCTCTTGCTAAGAAGCGGTCAACTAACTAAAGTTTAGGTTAAATGTTACTATCGAGAAATTCGGCTAATTGGGACTTGGTTAAAGCGCCTACTTTGGTAGCTTCTACCTCACCGTCTTTAAAAAGCATTAATGTCGGAATGCCTCTGACACCGTAATGTTGCGGAGCATCAGGGTTTTCATCGATATTCAGTTTGGCAACAGTTAATTTACCTTGGTATTCTTCTGCTATCTCGTCCAAAACTGGGCCAATCATCTTACATGGGCCACACCATTCTGCCCAATAGTCTACTAGTACTGGCTCATTCGCCTTGACAACAACTTCGTCAAATTCACTATCCGTTACATGAAGGACTGCGTCACTCACGTTGATCTCCAAATGTTAAATAAGTCAAAACTATATGAGGGAAAGGCTCATTTTGTCAATATTTTTTAATGCTTTCTGTATTTATTATCTGGATTCCAGGATGATTTTATTTTTGCTTTGAATTAAAACTCCTTAAAATACAGAGCATTTGCCTAACGATAGAAAGGAAGATGTGATAAACAAGAAAATGCGTTATTCTATGCTGCCATGAAAAAAAACCACTTAACCGAAACCCGATTCAGTAATCTTGAATTATCCAACTCTATTCTCCTTAGTCTTCGGGATGCCAATTTTGAGAATTGCTCACCTATTCAGAATCAAGCTTTACCACTAGCTTTACGGGATAAAGATATTGCCGGGCAGGCACAAACCGGCACCGGAAAAACAGCAGCTTTTCTTTTAGCCACTTTTCAGCGCCTGATTAATGATGAAAGTGAAACAATCAAAAACCCCAGAGCTATCATTATCGCGCCGACTCGTGAACTCGCCATTCAGATTCATAAAGATGCTTTGCTATTGAGCACCCATCTGGATTTAAAGTTCGCCTTGATTTATGGCGGTACTGATTATAGAAAGCAATTACTGCAAATAAAAGCCAATGTCGACATAGTTATTGGCACACCCGGCAGAATCATCGACTTCTATAAACAAAAGGCATTTTCTTTGGATAATATCCAGGTTATGGTTCTGGATGAAGCTGACCGCATGTTTGACATGGGGTTTATCAAGGACATCCGCTTTCTATTACGACGAATGCCAGCCCCGGAAAAACGTTTGAACATGCTGTTTTCAGCGACGCTTTCGTTTAAAGTGACAGAACTGGCCTACGAACACATGAACAACCCGATAATGATAAAGATAGAAACAGAGGCGGTGACCTCTAAAGCTATCAATCAATTTGCTTTCAGCCCAGCCAACGAGCAAAAAATTCCGTTATTGATCGGTATTTTAAATAGCCATAAACCTGAACGCTGTATTATTTTTGTTAATACCAAAAGAACTGCCGAACAGCTCAGCAGTTATCTTGGAGCCAATGACTTTAAAGCAGCCACTTTGAGTGGCGATGTACCTCAAGAGAAGCGCCAGCGATTGTTGAATAGTTTTCAGGAAAATAAGTTGCCTATTATGATTGCCACGGATGTAGCAGCCAGAGGCTTACACATTCCTGATGTTTCTCATGTGATTAATTATGATCTGCCCCAGGATGTTGAAGACTATGTCCATCGTATTGGCAGAACCGCACGTTTTGGCGCCAGCGGTGAAGCGATTAGTTTTGTTTGTGAAGAATATGCGTATTCCATGCCGGATATTGAGGCGTTTATAGGCGAAAAAATCCCTACACAGACTGTAACCGATGATCTACTGGCGAGTGATATTAAACAACCTGAAAAAAAACCGTCACATCCCCGCAACAATACCCGTAGCAGACCACGCAAATACCCAACACCCAAACAAAACTCTCAAAACAGAAGTCATCCAACTACATCTGAAGGTGGCTCGTAACGATCTTTTAAAGCCCAGCCATAAGCTCTCTAAAATCCTCAATAGCAGGATAGCCGTCGATTACTCTTTTAGCTTTACTGGTGTCCGGTAAACTGACTGAAATAACATGTTTGATGCCAAAGTCTCTGGCAGAACTTAATACTGCCAGATTATCATCTATCAATACCGTCCGCTGCGGATCAAAAAAGTATTTATCCTGAAATAGTGGCCAAAACCCAGCATGTTCTTTGGGTTTGCCAAAATCATGCGAAGATACTAGTTCGTTAAAGAAATGTTGTAGGCAGGTTTTTTCCATTTTTAAATTTAAACTATCACGATGGGCGTTAGTGACTAAAATTACTTGGCGCGGTGATTGTTTTATTTGGACCAGGAAATCAGTAACATGAGGCAAGATACTGATTAACCCAGCGATTTCCCGCTTTAATCCAACAATATCCAGTTGTAAAATCTCACTCCAGTAATCCAGGCAATACCATTCCAGCTTGCCTTGCATTGCTTTAAATTGTGGGATTAATAGCCGCTTCGCCTCTACTAAAGTAATTTGCTGCTGTTTTGCGAAACTTTCCGGCACAAATTCCTGCCAGAAATGATTGTCAAAATTTAAGTCGAGCAAGGTTCCGTCCATATCCAGCAAAACGGTATCAATTTTTTGCCAATCTAACATTAATCTAGGTATAGTATTCAAATCAAGAGTTACATTCCTAAGATGCCAGAAAAGCCAAAAATCCTCAATAAGAAAGTTATTGCTACCACCAGATTGTTCTGTATTGAAGCGCTGGATCTTGAATTCAGTAATGGAGAAAAACGCACTTTTGAGCGATTAGCCCGCAGTGGATCAAACGGAGCCGTTCTGATTGTACCCATGTTGGACACGGAGACGGTATTACTGATTCGGGAATATGCTGCCGGCACTGATCGATATGAATTAGGTTTACCTAAAGGCAAAACTGAATTTGACGAACCCATTTTGGCTACTGCAAACCGGGAATTAAAAGAGGAAGTGGGCTACGGCGCGCGTGATTTGGTGCAACTAACCACAGTTTCTATTGCACCCGGCTACTTGGAACATACCACTGATATTGTTCTTGCCCGAGATCTGTATGAAGAAAAATTGCCTGGAGATGAACCGGAGGAGTTAGAAGTTATTCCTTGGAAACTATCTGAAATTCCAGCTCTTTTAGCGACTGGAGAATGTACCGAAGCTCGCAGTATTGCTGCATTATTTTTAACAAAGGAGTATTTAAAGCATGACCGATAATCACTATTTTTCGTTACTGGAGTCAGTCAAAACTATCGCTGAAGAGGCGGGTGACAGAATCATGGCTATTTATGGCACTGAATTTAACGTTGATACCAAAGAAGATAAATCACCTTTAACGGAAGCAGACTTAGCGGCGCATCACCATATTATTGAAGAATTAGCAAAAATAGCATCTTATCCAATCATTTCCGAAGAGTCTTCTGACATCCCCTTTGCCGAGCGTGGTAAGTGGGAGACCTATTGGCTGGTCGATCCATTAGATGGCACCAAAGAATTTATTAAGCGAAATGGTGATTTTACTGTCAATATTGCTTTAATCCATCAGCACCAACCTGTTTTGGGTGTGGTTTATGTGCCTGTTAAAAGGGAATCATATTATGCGGTTGAAGGGAGGGGAGCTTTTAAGCAAACCGGGGGCCAGGCACCACAAAGTATATCTGTCAAAAAACAATTCTCCGAAGATCTGGTCGTTGCAGGCAGTAGCTCCCATGTTACCGAAGAACTGAAAAAATACTTGGACAAATTACCTCAGCACGAGCTTATTTCCATTGGTAGCTCTCTAAAACTTTGTCTGGTAGCAGAAGGTACTGCCGATTTGTATCCCCGTATCGGATTAACCAGCGAATGGGATACTGGAGCCGCGCAATGCGTTGTTGAACAGGCTGGCGGGTTGGTCACCGATTTGCAAGGGAAGAAACTGCAATATAACACCAAAGAATCTTTTTTGAACCCCTTCTTCCTGGTATTTGGCAATACCAGCTATGACTGGACTCAATACGCTTAATAAATAGAGCTCTTTCATGCAAACGTTAAAAAATCTCTTAGATAACAACAGAATTTGGGCTGAAAGCATCAGAATACAAAACCCCAATTTTTTTACCGATCTGGCTCATCAGCAAACGCCGGAATATTTATGGATTGGTTGCTCGGACAGTCGCGTTCCAGCCAATCAAATAGTGAATCTGCAGCCGGGTGAAATTTTTGTGCATCGCAATATCGCCAACCTTGTCGTCCATACAGACCTTAATTGTTTATCTGTCATCCAGTTTGCTGTTGAAGTACTCCAGGTTAAACATATTATTGTCTGTGGCCATTATGGATGTGGTGGAATAAAAGCGGCTATGGAAAGCAAAGTTCATGGACTGATAGATAACTGGCTAAGGCATATTAAAGATGTTTATCGGTATCATCAGACAACAATTGATGCAGTGGAAAATGAGCAGGAAAAATTAAAATTACTCTGTGATCAAAATGTTATCGAGCAAGTCGCGAATGTTTGTCATACTACCATTGCCCAAAGAACCTGGAAGGCAGGCAAAGAACTTTCTATTCACGGCTGGGTATATGATATTGAAGATGGTATTTTAAAAGATTTGGGGGTTTCTGTTACCGGGTTGGATCAATTGAATTCTACTCATTTGTTAAAACATTACAGGGCAAAAGATTCTATTTAAAAGACATAGCAAAAGCCCATCTTCTGGGCTATATAACTTTCTATACGCGTGTTTCAACGCTTTGCTCCCAGCTAAAAAATTCCCATCAAATAGTTGTGCAGAGTATAGTGAGGCATGTCTCAAGAGCTAGAAATGTCAATACCCATTAAAAAGACTGTTCTTTTTGTTTTTATCGCAATACTTGCTGTCAGTTATTACTACTTTAAGCAACCGAATCCCGTTACTGTAAATACATATAAAGTAAAAAAAGGGCTGGTTAAAGCAACAGTCTCTAACACTCGGGTCGGTACCATAAAAGCCTGCCGTCGAGCCTTTCTCGCCCCTGCAACCGGAGGCGAAGTTGCCAAACTACATGTTAAGGAAGGCGATGTTGTTAAAGAGCGGCAGGTGTTAATGGAGGTCTGGAATGAAGACTTGAAAGCGCAAGTGGAATTACAAACAGCCGAAGTGACTGCCAAACAGGCACAGGCCAGGGAAGCATGTCTGTTGGCGGCTGGATCCGAAAGAGATGCAGTTCGACTAAAAAAATTACAACAATACAAGCATATTGTTTCAGAAAATGACGTCGATGATGCGGTTACATTAGCCCAAGCCAACAAAGCGGCTTGCCAATCTGCCAAAGCGGCTATTCAGGTTAGCCAGAGTAGATTAAAAGTTGCCCAAGCAGCTGTGCAGCGTACTATGGTTTTTGCGCCATTTGATGGCACCGTGGCTGAGGTCAACGTTGAACTCAACGAATTTGTCACGCCGTCGCCACCCGGCATTCCGACTTTACCTGCCATAGATCTGCTGGATGTAAGCTGTTTATATATTTCAGCACCCATAGACGAAGTGGATGCGCCCCGAATTAAACTGGGTATGAAATCCTGTGTTTCTCTGGATGCTTTCACGGAAAAACGCTGCTCCGGAATAGTGACTCGTATCGCTCCATACGTTCTGGAAAAAGAAAAACAAGCGCGTACTGTCGAAGTCGAAGTCAAATTGTCTGACCCGAAAGAAATGCAAGATCTCTTGCCTGGATATAGCGCCGATATTGAAGTCATTCTAAACAGTAAAGAACAAACTATGCGAGTACCTACTGATTCAATTCTGGAAAATAATCGGCTTATGATCCTTGGCAGCGATGGTGTACTTGAAGAACGTAATTTTGAACCGGGTTTAAGCAACTGGAATTATACCGAAGTAATTTCGGGGTTGGACATAGGCGAACAAGTGGTACTTTCTATTGGTCTTGAAGGTGTGGAAGCTGGAAATAAAGCAATTGCGGAACAATGATCCAATTGAACAATATCCAGCGATATTTTCAGGTTGGAGACCAAACTGTTCGGGCCTTAGACAATATTAATTTAACTATTGAAAACGGAGAATATATTTCAGTAATGGGACCATCAGGTTCTGGAAAATCGACTTTACTGAATATTATTGCTTTGCTGGACCATCCTAGTTCAGGGCAATATCTACTCAATAATAAAAATGTCACACAATTGGATGATAACGCGCAGGCCAAAGTACGCAGGGAAAATATCGGCTTTGTATTTCAATTTTTTCATCTTATTCCAAGACTTTCTGCAGCAGAAAATATTGAAATGCCCATGATTTTGGCAGGCATTAATAGCCAGGAAAGACGGCAACGGGTTAACAAAGCCGTGGCGGACGTAGGGTTATCTGACCGGGCAGACCACAGGCCTGATCAGTTATCAGGCGGTCAGTGCCAAAGAGTCGCTATTGCCAGGGCAACCATTATGCAACCTGAAATATTGCTTGCTGATGAACCGACCGGAAACCTTGACAGTCATTCCGGCTCCGAAATTATTGAGTTGCTGGAAAAACTCAATCGGGATGGTGTAACGTTAATTATCATAACTCACGACCAGAAAATTGGTGATCGAGCTAATCGTCAAATTCGCATTATTGATGGCAAAATTGCCGCGTAAAATGCTCGTTTCAGACACTATCTCGCAAGCTTTTCGGGCAATTAGATCTCAGCCATTACGTGCTACCTTGATTATATTGGCAATGAGCATAGGTATTGCCTCCGTCACCTTGCTCACGGCTTTAGGAGAAAGCGCTCGAAATTATATTCTGTATGAGTTCCAATCGTTGGGGACGCATCTGGTTACTGTACTCCCAGGAAGGACTGAAACGACTGGAGGGCAGCCGCCAATATTTGGAGAAACTCCCCGGGACCTGACCCTAGCCGATGCTAATGCTTTACTACAAAGTCGCTATATTGCAGCCATTGCTCCCGTTAATATCGGCTCAGCGCCAGTTTCTGCTCGTGGTCTGGAGCGGGAAACTAATATTATAGGTTCAACCTCAGCGCTAAGACGCGTTCGGCATCTGACTATGGCTGAAGGTCGTTTTTTACCAGAAAGGGAAAGTGATAAGGCTTTACCCGTTTGTGTGATTGGCCAAACTATCAAAAAAGAAATTTTTGCAGGTCAAAAAGCGCTTGGCCAATGGCTAAGAATCAATGATCGCCGATTTAGAGTCATCGGCGTATTAGCCCCCCAAGGGCAATCCATTGGTGTCATTTTTAATGAGATTGTCATTGTCCCTGTCGCATCTGCACAAATGTTATTTAATACTGAATCATTATTCAGAATTCTGATAGAAGCTAAATCAAAGCCTGCCATGTATAAGGCAGTCAATGATATTGACGAAATCATCAAAGCCAGGCACGAAGGTGAACAAGACATTACTATTATCACTCAAGACAGCGTGGTCAGTTCTTTTGACGAGATTTTAACCGCTTTAACGCTAACCGTTACCAGCATTGCTGGCATTAGTCTTGCTGTAGCTGGGGTTCTAGTGATGAATGTGATGCTGGTAAGTGTCGCCCAGCGTACTTCTGAAATTGGTTTGCTTAATGCCCTGGGTGCATCAAAAACACAGTTAATTTCATTATTTCTGACCGAAGCAGCAATGCTTTGTTTTGCAGGGGCAATTGTTGGCATTTCTCTAGGCCAGGCTAGTGTAATAGTTTTGCAAACACTCTATCCGGCATTCTCTTTATCAATTCCCGTTTGGGCTATTTTCGCCGCACTGGCGGTCTCATTGACAACCGGGGTATTATTTGGCGTGTTACCAGCCAGAAAGGCAGCAAATCTTGATCCGGTGCAAGCCTTGTCGAAACGATGAGTTGGTAGTAACTGTTCAGTTCACGTCTGATTTTCACGATTACGGCGAAATTTTTAAATTTCTTATTAAGCGATTTAGGTAAAATAGGCTGTTACAAACTATTTATCGACCAAGCAACTAGTGGAACCAGAACTAAATAACATAGTCCAGACACGAATTCCGACCCGACATGGCGAATTCACGTTGCATTATTTTATTAACAATCTTGATGAGAAAGAGCATATCGCTTTGGTTCACGGGGAAGTGGCAGGCAAAAAAGATGTTCCTGTGCGGATACACTCAGAATGTTTTACCGGTGATGTATTAGGGTCCAGGCGCTGTGATTGTGGTGAGCAGTTGGATATGTCCTTGCAATTGATTAGCGAAAACCAGCTGGGCGTACTGGTTTATTTGCGTCAAGAAGGCAGAGGAATAGGCTTATTGAAAAAATTGCAAGCGTATAATTTACAGGATCAAGGCTTGGATACTGTTGATGCTAATATCCATTTGGGGCATTTGGCTGATGAAAGGGAATATACGATTGCAGCATTAATTTTACAAAAATTACAGATTAAATCGGTTAGTTTGATTACCAATAATCCTAAGAAGATTGATGAACTTAAAAAACTGGGAATTACTGTTGATAAACGGATTTCAATCGAAACCGATTATCATCATGATAATTTGGAATATCTAAAAACAAAAGTAAAAAAAATGAATCATATGCTGTCAGTGCCTAAGGACGATGAAAGCTAAGGGGCTGGAGCCGCATTCATTGCGATATGCGGCATTTCAAATACTCTTGTTATGGTTCTCTGTTACTCATGCAAATCAACAACCAGCGCATGACTTATTCCAAAACAAATTTTTCACTTTGTCACAAAACTCCGAACTACTTTGTGCAACCAGTTCAGAAAATTACCTTTCAAATGATGAGCTGAATGCTGTTGTTTCCTATTATGAGCATAATCGTCCTAGCTTTCGGCATGATGCAGTACAGCTGCTTACCAACCATATTTCCCCTGAACATAACGCATTTCTGGCGGAAGCTAAGCATTCATGTCAGCAAGCTGAGTCTGTAGATTTATGCGTTCTCCAAAAATATTGGCAAAATCCCGAAGCGGCGTTACGTGTTTTGGCGTTATTTTATGATACCAAGACTATTATCAAACATAACGATGATTACTATTTTCCACGCTTTACCGAAGATCATATCCGTTCTTTTGAAAAATCAATCCGGAAAATACCGATTTTTATGCGTACCAGCATTACCTATGCTAAACCGATTCGCAAACTCAAAGAGTTTATAAAAGATTTACCTCCCAGCAAACAAGAACTAATTATTGAGGCTTTTCCTAAAGATTCGGAAACCAGAGTCTGGCTGGATGATACACACCCCCTCAGCCTTTTACCCGGTGAAGGGTTTATGGGGCAGGTTGTAGCTCAAGTTTTTAATGGTCGAAATTCAGTTATTTTTACGATTAATAGTTTCGATAAGGCAAAAGATGGCGGAATATATCGTGATATAGATTTAAAGTATCTGGTTGATTTTCGCTTGGCTTTGATCATTCACGAACTGGCTCATGTAATAGATAACTTCTTTTTCTGGGATGGTGCGCAGGATCTATATTTCTTTTATCGTTATCGAAAAATATCCACAGATTCCAGAATGCGAGAATATGTTAATACATCCAAACTGGCTCTATGGCCATCTAAATGGTTTGAAGCCTTCGAGTTTTTATGGGAGGTCAATGAAGGGCGCTATAACGGAACGGTACAAGAAAAATTTGCCGAACTATTTGCTCAATATATCCTCATTCCTGAGCGACTGAAAGAAGTTTCACCATTAGGTTATGCATGGATAAGAGATTCAATTTTTCAAGGTCTTGAATACAGTGGTTACAGCAATTGCAACCAGGAAATTACCCGTACCTTAACCTGGTGGGAAGACGCTATTGCCAAGCCGCTAGGGTATTTTTAATTCGGGATGGAAAAATACACGTCTTGTATCCCTCTCACTGCAGCACAGTCTGAACCAGACTTACCCAATAAGCCGCACCTATCGGAAGAATTTCATCGTTGAAATCATAATGGGGATTATGCAGTAAACAGTTACCGCTTGAAGGGCCATTGCCGATCCAGATATAACAGCCTGGTTTTTCCTCTAACATAAAGGCGAAATCCTCAGATCCCATTGAAGGCACTGGCGTCAGATCAAGACATGACTCCCCTACCACATTTGTTGCAGCTTTGATCGCTATTGCTGTTTCTTTGTTATGATTAAAAGTGACCGGATATCCTGGGTTTTCGGGATTGAAGGTAATTTTTGCTGTCATCTCAAACTCAGAACAGATTGAATGACATATTTGCTCGATTCGTTGTTTTAATAATTTTTTCACTTCGGATTTGAAACACCGGTATGTTCCTCGCAAAATTACTGTTTCCGGTATCGCATTCCAGGTTTCGCCGGCATGAATTTGGGTTAAACTCAATACCGCTGAATCGTCAGGATTGACATTACGGCTGACAATTGTCTGCAAAGCTTGAATCAATTGCCCGGCTGCCAATATAGGGTCTTGTCCTAAATGTGGCATCGCAGCGTGACTGGCCTGCCCGGTAATTTGAATTTCAAAACAATCAAAAGCTGCCATCATTGGCCCCGCCTTAACGGCAAAATGACCTTGTGGAATATCCGGAAAATTATGCATGCCAAAAACACAATCTGCTGGAAATTGATCAAATAGCCCTTCCTCTATCATGCGCTGCGCACCCGCTCTACCTTCTTCCGCTGGTTGGAAAATGAAATAAACCGTGCCATTAAAATTGCGTTGTTCGGCAAGAGATTTAGCGGCGCCTAATAGCATTGCAGAATGTCCATCATGACCGCAAGCATGCATTTTTCCGTCATGACAGGAGCGATGCGCAAATTCGTTTTGTTCTTGAATAAATAAAGCGTCCATGTCAGCTCGCAAGGCAATTTTTCGATCGCTATTGCCAACAGAAAGAGAAGCAACTACTCCCGTTTCTGCAAGTCCGCGGTGTACGATTAATCCAAACGTATGCAATTGCTCGGCAATATAGTCGGAGGTTATTGTTTCTTCGTAAGCTGTTTCTGGAAACTGGTGCAAATGTCGTCGCCAATGACGCATTTGTTCATGTATAGGCTTCAATTCAGTTAATAAACCCATGTCTTAAAATAAAATAACTTTAAAAACAGTAGATTATAAACATTTCACTATAAAAGAAGCAATAAAACAAAAAAATACCTTGTTCTCTATTTGTTCTTGGTATATTATTAATGAAAACGAATGGAGAACGAATTGACAAATAATTTAACTCTAACTCGCAAGCAACAGGAGCTTTTTGAGTTTTTACTAAAAAATCAGGATTTTTTTGATCAGCCGCCGACCTTGGACGAAATTTGTTTGGCAATAAACCTAAAGTCTCGCGGTTCACTGCATAAACATATTCAAGCTTTGATTAGTGCCGGACTTATAGAGCCGCCGAACCGAAAACAACGGGGAATTCGACTCACTGAACAGGCAGTGCAAGAACATCAGTTTGAGCCAGAAGAAAACGAGGGCATACCCTTTATAGGTGCAATTGCAGCAGGTAAACCGATTGAGGCAATTGAAGACAAACACTATATGAACGTGCCGGAGCAGCTCAAAACAGATAAGTCCTGTTACATACTTCAGGTAAAAGGTGATTCGATGATAGAAGATGGTATTTTTGATGGAGACTGGGTGGTTATTGAGCAGCGAAGTACTGCCAGAAATGGTGAAATTGTTGTAGCCCTAATCGAAAAATCAGAAGCTACCTTGAAATACATTGAGCAATACCCTCATGAAACCGTTTTACTTCCAGCAAATAAAGATATGAAACCCATGCATTTCAAACCTCATCAGGTAGAAATACAAGGGGTTTTAGTAGGACAAATGCGTAGCTATCTACACTAAAGCAAGAGAGGAAATAATCATGATGAACCGTATCCACATGCAAGATCAGGTAAACAATAGAATTGAAGATATAACAAACAACGAATTTCCCATAAAATTGAATGAGGCGTTACAAAATATTGCAACATTACTAATCGTAAGTATATTTTTATTTCTAGGATTAAGTTGGTAGATAATAAGGTTATGTCTAAACCTAGAAAAATTAATTAGCCCTCTCTATTAAGGGAGGGGGCTTTACTATTGTCGTTTAAAAATTATCGGTGCTCCAGGTCTCTGAGTTTTTTGTAAACAATGATATGCGGCATTATCAAAACGAATTTGTAAAGATCGGGTATTTTTATTTTCACCCAGGAATTTTTCAGCTTCTGCCGCGGTGAGATCTTTCATCATTTTGGTAGCTATACAAAGGCAAGTTTTCTCTAAACGTGCCTTATCATATTCTTTATTTGCAGAATTTTTTATTTCCCTACCAACACATTGATCTGCGAATTTATGTTCAAATTTATGTTTTTCCAGATCGGGTACATCACTACCATGCGAGTGATCAAAAGTATTCTCGCCATTTTTTGTGGATTGCGATTCTTCAGAAGAGCAACCCGCTAATATCGTAACAGTAAAGCAGATAAAAAAAACATGGAATAAATACATGGAGTGTCTCTGTATTGTCATAAATTTGGCCTATAAAATTCTGGGAAATTCAAAAAAGTATTGTGTAGATATTAATAAAGATACTTATTTTATATAAAACTGGCTTTGCCGTACAAAACATATTCGTTGTAGAAAAATAAATCAATATTAAACAGCTTCCATTTGCATCCAACTTAACTTATCCTTTTTGTCTTTGTTTATGCAACGTAAAAAAATTATGACCGAAGCAAGCGTATTATTTTCTGAAGCACAAAAATTTATTCCAGGTGGCGTTAATTCTCCTGTTCGCGCTTTCAAAGGAGTTGGTGGTACACCGGTTTTTATCGATCATGCATCAGGCTCCTATATTTTTGATTGTCAGGGGAAACAATATATTGATTACGTTGGTTCCTGGGGGCCTATGATATTGGGTCATGCTCACCCTGCAGTCATTGCTACCGTCAAGGAAGTAGCCGAAAAGGGTTTGAGTTTTGGCGCGCCTACTGAAATAGAAACACAAATGGCAGCTAAAATCTGTGAATTGATGCCAGCTATAGAACAAGTCAGAATGGTAAGTTCAGGTACAGAAGCAACCATGAGCGCACTCAGATTAGCCAGGGGATACACTGGGAGAGATAAAATTGTCAAATTCGAAGGTTGTTACCACGGCCATTCTGATTCATTACTGGTCAAAGCCGGGTCAGGTGCATTGACCTTAGGAGTTCCCAGTTCTCCAGGGGTGCCCAGCTCTCTCGCCGAAGATACTATTACCTTGACATATAACAATAGTGAAGAAGTTAAACAAACATTTTCCGAAATCGGTGAAAAAATAGCCTGTATTATCGTAGAGCCAGTGGCAGGCAATATGAATTGTATACTTCCAGAACCAGGATTTCTGGAAACTTTACGCAACGTTTGTAATGAGTATGGCAGTGTGCTGATTTTTGATGAAGTCATGACTGGTTTTCGAGTCGATCTGAACGGAGCTCAAGGTCTTTATCAGGTTAAACCTGATTTGACTACTTTAGGCAAGGTAATTGGTGGAGGTATGCCCGTGGGCGCTTTCGGAGGTCATCAAAAAATTATGGAACATTTAGCACCTGTTGGCCCGGTATATCAGGCAGGTACACTTTCAGGAAATCCCGTAGCCATGGCCGCAGGATTAAAAACTCTTGAGCTTATTAGTCAACCTGGCTTTTATCAGTCTTTGACAGAAAAAACTTCTGATTTGGCATCTGGCATCAAAACACGTGCTGAGCAGCAGGGTATTTCGATAACGGTTAATACAGTGGGTGGTATGTATGGTTTATTTTTCAGTAATGAAGATAAAATTAGTCGATTTAATCAGGTAATGAAATGTGATCAAGAATTATTTAAACGTTTTTTCCATGCCATGCTGGATCAAGGAGTTTATTTGGCACCTTCGGCATTTGAAGCAGGTTTTGTTTCTGCTGCACATACCGAGGAAGACTTGCAACAGACACTAGATAAAACAGAAATTGTTTTTAAAAAAATGGCAGCCTAGGTTAGCTATTCTCAAATGCATCAGATAATGTTTTTAGATGAGTTGCATCCATTATTATTGATTCTAGGGGGTGTTTGTTTAGGCTTGTTGGTCATGTGGCTTTTGAATCGAAAAGAAAAAGCAAAGTTTCATGATTTGATTACACAATTGGCAGTTGCGGAAGAAAAATTAAAATCGTTGCATCGCTTGGGAACGGAATTACAGCAATATAGGGCGCAATTATTGACGACAAAAACTGAAAATGCTCAATTGCATGCGCGTATCGAAGAACAGTCAAAAAATGCTACAGAAAAATTACTGTTAATACAGGAATCAGAAACCAAACTGAAAACCCAGTTTGAAAATTTGGCTAATAAAATTTTTGCAGAACGTAGTCAGCAATTCAAGGATCAGAACAAAACCAGCTTAAACGAAATCGTCAACCCGCTTAAACAACAGCTAGGCGAATTTAAAAAACGCATAGAAACCGTCTACGATAACGAAAATCGGGATCGTATTTCGCTACGTGAGGAAATTGTTTCACTCAGGCGGGATACAAGCAATATGAACAAGGAGGCGCTTAATTTGACCCGAGCTTTAAAAGGCGATAAAAAAATTCAGGGGAATTGGGGCGAAATGATTCTGGAAAAGGTTCTGGAGCAATCAGGTTTGCGTAAAGGCACTGAATATGAATCTCAAGGAGCTTTTCGTGATCAGGAAAATAAACTTTTCAAACCAGACGTTATCGTTCGCTTACCTGAAAACAAGGACGTAGTAATCGATTCCAAAGTATCGTTATTAGCATACGAGCATTTTAATTCTACAGACAATGAAGCAGAAAGAGACATAGCACTGAAACAGCATGTTGAAGCCGTACGGAACCACATCAAGACTTTAAGTAATAAAGACTACAGTAGCCTTAAGGGTTTGCGCTCTCTGGATTTTGTGTTGTTGTTTATGCCTATTGAAGCCGCTTTTGTTGAGGCATTCCAGGCTGATGAGAAATTATTTAGTGATGCATTTGAATTAAAAATTATCGTTGTTACCCCAACAACATTATTAGCAACGCTACGAACGATTGAAAATATCTGGCGTTACGAACGTCAAAATGAAAACTCGCGCATTATTGCTGAAAAAGCCGGGACTATTTATGACAAAGTACGCGGTCTAGTTGAAGATCTTGAAAAACTCGGCAATCAACTCAGTACGTTACATAAAACCTATGATGGCGTAATGAACAAATTGACTTTAGGAAATGGCAATCTAATTCGTCAAACTAGCAGCTTTTTGGAGTTAGGAGTAAAAGTAAAGAAAACCTTACCTAAAAGCATAACTGAAAAAACCGGATTGGAAGATGAGCAAAGTTCAGAATAAAAAATACAGTTAATTATCTTGAGCGTAAGCAGATTTTTGCTCCCAACAAAAAAGATTATGTCTATTGATTTAAATCCTGGCAGCTTTTATTTTTTTTATAAACTTTATAGGCTTATCAGCTGGATTATACCTTACCTTTCCGACTCATAGCACTTTCAAACACATTGATATTGAATGCTTTGCCCCTCCACCATATATTGACCAGACTCGGATTTTAAAGCCAACAGATGAAAGTCTAGTTGAATTTAATACCGCAACAATTTCGTCAGATATCTAAAATATCGGTTATATTGATGCCAAATTTTGACAGGAATAACAATGACAGAAACAATAACTTTGCAAAATTTTTTTGCTAAACAATACTCCAGAATTCAATCTAGCCAATATTACAAGACGCTTCAGGAAATGCCCATAGTAAAACGTTGGGCAGTAATTGGTGGGTTATTTATCGCCTCACAAATTATTGTTTTCGGTGTTTTATATGTTTTTTTTGGAAAAGTAGCCGTCATTGGTTTCCTGGCCAGTATTCTCGCAGGTCTGGCAACTGGACTTGGTGCTTTGCCTGCGGCATTCTTTAAATCTATCTCTGATCGGTTATTCAACAGTCTACTCGGCGCAGCTGCCGGAGTCATGCTGGCGGCAACAGCATTTTCGCTGCTTGTCCCTGGTTTGGAATACGGCGATCAATTGTGGCCTGGAAAAGGGTTATGGGTGGTTTCCTGCGGAATGCTGATTGGTGCAATTTTTCTACATTTTGCAGATCAACGTTTACCACATATACGGTTCGACTCCGTAGCAGATACACAATTTGAATCTTATCAAAAAATATGGCTATTTATTACAGCCATAACCATTCATAATTTCCCGGAAGGCTTATCAGTCGGTGTCAGCTTTGGCTCCGGTGATATGAAAAATGGAATAGTTCTGGCAACCGCTATCGCCTTACAGAACATACCTGAAGGCCTGGCTGTCGCATTACCGCTAGTCGGCCTGGGTTACAATAAATGGAAGGCAGTAGGAATCGCCACTTTGACCGGATTGGTTGAACCGGTAGGCGGTTTACTGGGTATCTCTATGGTTAATGCATTTGCTCCACTGCTCCCCATAGCAATGGGTTTTGCAGCAGGTGCGATGTTATTTGTTATTTCTGAAGAAATCATTCCAGAAACACACAGCAAGGAACGTTCTAGACTTGCCACTTTCTCATTAATGATCGGGTTTATTATCATGATGGTGCTGGATAATTTGCTCAGTTAAGATATGGAACTAATCATTCTAATCCATCAAAAGCTGCATGCCTTTTCATCTGATTTTACAGAATGGTTAAGTATTACGGTAAGTAGCTTTACTCTGATTTTTGCCGCGGAGTTCGGCGATAAAAGCCAGCTGGTTTGCATGACATTGGCTTCTCGATATAGGGTCTTACCAGTATTTTTTGGTGCTGTACTTGCCTTCATTTTTTTAAATGGGCTCGCTGTTACTTTTGGCGCTGCTATTGCTGCCTGGATTCCTGATTATCTTATATCATCTATCGTTATGTTTCTGTTTGCCGTGTTTGGTTTTTATGCATTATTTGCAGAACATCAGAATGAAAATGATACCGCAACACAAAAAAATATCCACAATATTTTTTTTTCAACTTTTATTTTAATTATCGTAGCTGAATTTGGCGATAAAACCCAGCTGGCAGTGGTGGCGTTAAGTAGCGCAGCTTTACCGATAGCTGTATGGTCAGGCGCAACGCTTGCATTAGCCTCTACAACAGCTATTGGCATATTTGCTGGTCGAAAAGTTTTGCAAAAATTCTCTTTGAAATTATTGCATCGCATTAGCGGTATAATTTTTTTGTTAATAGCTGCTTATGCCGGATACAGTGCCAGTTTAAAATTTCCAGATGAACTTTTGATCTATTTAAAAACAAATTCCATAAAAAATAGCAGGTAGGATGGAAAAGCGACAGCGCATTCGGTCATTCACTTTCCTCCTCGGCGTATAAAAATATCGGATTACGCAATCGTGCCTCCAACTTATAATCCACCTTACGATTTATAGGTTAATCGCATAGTTTCCCTATGTTAGTCCAATTATTAGTTAAAACATTGATTAATGGGATAAGCTAACTAATCTTTAAACCAGAATTTGGTTAAATATGAAAGTAATAACATCGATATTTTTCCGCATTCTGCTTTTTACATTTCTAGTAAATGGTTGTTCTCAGCAACATAAAATCAGACTCGATATCCAGAATGTCCCAACCAAAACTGTCAGTTATTTAGCAACTTATTCGATTCCTTGCGGACAATCAGTGCTGACATTGGAGATGGAGGATAAGAAATTGCAATCCGTTTCTGTGATCGGTGAGCACAACCCCATTCACGAACTAAATGTGTTTGTATTATCGAATACAATGCTAAAAGTAAGTGGATACTTCAATGGAAAAAATGACAACGATCAGTATTGTGGAAGTTATCCGGAATTTGTAGTAACAGGTTATAAAGCTGCGGGGTCTGTTTCTAGATGTACCACTTATAGCGATATCTACATTAATGAATTACTTATACTATTTCCTCAAGAATTACCCAAAAGTAAGTTAGTTCCTGTGGATTACAAAAAGAACTTAAGCTTGTTAAAAACAACCTTATCAAAAAAATGTCGTGAAATATCAAAAAATGATCAATGTACAAGCAATGAAACTTTTGCAAACTCTTGTGACCTGCAAGAATTTTGGTGCTGTAGAAATGTACAATATGATAAGTGAGACTTGCCTCAACTATCCCTTTTATCGAACAAAACCTACAGAAAAACAAAATATGTTTTCAATCGCCAGAAGGCTTGATTAATCGTGGGTCGCGAATTTTGGTATAGTATTTGTTAATTTTAAATATTTAGAAGAAACAAAAAATGAAAAATAAAATACTCTCTCTACTGCTGAAGTCCTGCTTTATTTCGATGTTATTTTCACCAACCATTTTATTGGCAGAATGCGAAGAAATGAAAATGAATCCATACGGTCAATACTTTGAAGATGGTTATGGATTTGTTGCTATTGAAGCTGCCATGCTTGAAGAGAAAAACGAACATGGCTTAAATGACATGATTATGATCATGAGTGGTTTTGAGGCTTATGAGGTAGGAATTGATGACAAGGCTATATTATATAGAGCAATTCCTTCTGGCAAAGGGTTCGAGCTAGTTACAACCGTAGGCGGCAAAGACTTTACTCGGTTCGTTTCGAAAAATAGGTGGGGAAGTTGGCAAGACTTTGTTGTAAACCTCTCTGGTAAGGATATTAATCTAAGTAGTAATGAAAAGATGGCTAAACAGATTCGGCCATTACATCTAAGAACTGCATTTAATCAACCTCAAAAAGAGTCCGAAAAATATGAAGTTAATCCTTATGGTATTGCCTTATCCAATTCAGAAGGCGATATTAAGGTTTCAATAGCTATTTTTTCGAAAGAAAATAATAATGGTCAGAAAGATGCTTTAATCATGGTTGAAGGTAGAACAGCATACGCAGAAGGGATTGACGGAAAGGTTCTTAAATATATGGGAATACCAGGTTCTGATCGTGGAACTGAATATCAATACTCTAAAGGTGAAAAGAATATAACTCGAATGATTCGGAAGTTTCAATGGGGAGGATCTGCTTGGTCGATATTCTTAGATGGTAAAAACCACGATTTGTATGTTGTATCTAATGAATCCAGCAATATCAGGCCACAACATTTATTAACAGCCTACAAAGATTCTATAAAGTAATTTAATCCCATATTGATTCGTAATTCTGACGGGGATAAAAAAAGGATATTTCATGGTTAGGAGAACAAGAAGTAGTGTTCAAAATTCTGTGTCATTTCGTTAATATTTATGCAGATGCATAAAACAGGAGTGACACATGACCCACCCATTTGATTTCGATAAAGCCCTATCAGAGTTACAATCAGGAAAAGACTTAACAGACAAAGATGGTGTTTTAATGC
>Ga0209633_10001285_pt1 | contig 26321 bp, 24 predicted proteins | sample Cruoilmetagenom1_FD_187290 | JGI IMG/M metagenome (GOLD analysis project Ga0209633, IMG submission 187290) | Oil polluted marine microbial communities from Coal Oil Point, Santa Barbara, California, USA - Sample 1 (SPAdes) (version 2) | ecosystem: Environmental > Aquatic > Marine > Oil seeps ...
GGAACAAATATCGTAGAAATTTTTTTATAAAATACCTTGTGGAATAAATATTAGATATTATATTTGCAACCTCAAAATGAATGACCTGGTAGCTCAGTTGGTAGAGCATCTCCCTTTTAAGGAGAGGGTCCTGGGTTCGAGCCCCAGCCCGGTCACAAAAAGGTACCATATAAAAAAGTTAAGCTGTTTTAGCTTAACTTTTTTTATTTTTACAAGTATTTCATGCACATGTGGCGGAATTGGTAGACGCGTTAGCTTGAGGGGCTAGTGTCCGATTAGGACGTGCAGGTTCAAATCCTGTCATGTGCACTTAGATTACCTTTATACTTAAACAGACAAAATACAAGTTATTTCTATATAAGTATTGAATTTAATATCAATAACAATGGGTGTATTAATTTGGAAACTTGCATATTTGGTATTGTTTTTGTAATTATTAATCGAATCTTTTACTGAATTATTTAGTAATTTTGTCCTATGCAAAAAATAACATCATTATTTTTAATAGTATGGTTCTCTATGAGTATTTCTTTTGCTCAAGAAGAAACCAATAAAACATCTTCAGATTCTATAAAAATTTTAAAAGGTAGAATTATAGATGTAAAAGACAAATCACCTTTACAAAGTGCACATATTGTTAATTTAAACTCCGTTGAAGGGATTATTACCAACAGTAATGGGTATTTTAAAATTCCTGCTCAGGCCAATGACACTATTTCTATATCATATATTGGGTATCAATCTATTAAATTAAAAGTAACCAATGATCTACTAAGAGGCAATGAGCTTGAGATTGCCATACACCAAAAGACCATTAATATTAATGAAGTAACCGTAAAAGTCCATAATTTAATAGGTGTACTAGAAATTGATGCTAAAAATGTCCCAATGGATAAATACTCTAGAATTCATATTGAAGGTTTACCACAAACCTATGAGATTGGAAGACCCAGAGAGAAAGATTATACCTCTGCTGCAGGTGCCTTATTTAATCCCGTAGACTTTTGGTATAATAAATTTGGGAAAAAACCAAAAGAGTTAAAAAAATTAAGGAAGCTTAAAGAAAAAGACGAACTACGCAATATGATGGAAGAAAAATTCAGCAGAGAAATTCTGATGGATTATATGGATATGAGTAAAAAGGAATTGGATGATCTCTTAAAAGAGTGTAATTACTCAAATAGGTTTGTAAAAAAGGCAAGTGATCTACAAATTATTGAGGCAGTAATAGAATGCTATGAAAACTATAAAGCCATTCAAAAAGGTACCGTGAGTAAGGAAAAAGTTAGCGTAAATAGCCAAGAAGATAAAAATTAGAATAAAATACTCGCTAAAATTGATCAAAATAAAAGCCCAAAGCTTGATATAATATTTTCTAGCTTTGGGCTTGGCATTTTTATGAATTAATTATTACCTAGAATAAGAGGTAAACCATCTTTACTACTACCCACAATAACCACTTTTGTATTAGGAGATTCTGAAAGTTTTAATGTAGCGTCAATACCTTTATCTTGTAAAATTTTATCTGTTAAAGAGGCACTTAAAATTCGGTTAGCATCTGCCTTACCTTGAGCTTCAATGCGTACTTTTTCAGCTTCTTTTTCAGCTGTAACCAGTCTAAATTCATATTCCAACGACTCTTGTTCTTGTTTTAATTTACGCTCAATAGCTTCCTTTATAGTTGGTGGTAAGGTTACATCGCGTACCAGAACAGAGTTTAATTGGATAAATTGAGGCTCTAATATCTTTTTAGTTTCCTCATAAATTTCATTTTGAATGGCATCTCTTTTTGTAGAATATAATTGTTCAGGTGTATATCTACCCACAACACTTCTGGTTGCAGAGCGAATTGCAGGTATAATTACACTCTGTAAATAATCTTCACCTCTTGTTTGATGTAATTTAGCAACAGTCTCTGTAGTGGCTTGGTATAAAACAGAAGCGTCAAGTTTAATTTCTAATCCATTAGATGATAAAACGGACATTTCACGTTCAAATAATTCTTGTTGCCTTACATTGTAAACAAAAACTTTATTCCAAGGTAAAACAATATGAAATCCTTCATCTAAAGGAGGTCTATCAGTTACAACTCCGGATCCTAATGTTTCATAAAGAACACCTCGTTCTCCTGAACCAATGGTAACTGCTGATTTTGAAAATAATATAATGACAATAATGGCTATAAATACTATAGGCACTAGTGCTTTTGGAAAATTTAATTGATTATTACTCATTGCATTGTCTATTTTAAGGGTTTTTTCAAATTTACAACTAATATTGCTTATAAACTATCTCTATATTCACAATCTTCATCATGTAGTTCTAATTCTAAAGTAACATGTTCTAAATCAAATTCGTCATGTAATAATTGTCGAACTTTCTTTTTAAGGCTTTTAGAATCTGCCAATGACATTTGCTTGTCTTTAACCATAATGTGGATGGTACCTAAGTTATATTCGCCATCTAAAGTCCAAACATGACAATCGTGAACTTCCTTTATTTCAGGAATAGCTTCCAATTTAAATTGGATATCATCTATAGAAATTTCTTTAGGTGTACCTTGCAGTATTATAGGTAAAGTGTCTTTAATGTTTTTATATACATTATATAATACATAACAAGCTATTAGCAAAGATAAAATAGGATCTAAAATTGGAACATCATAAAACTGCATAACAATACTTACAATGAATACAGCCACCCAACCCAAAACATCTTCTAGTAAATGTAATGAAACTACACGTTCATTAATTGAGGAACCTTGCTTTAATTTAAAAACTGCTGCTCCATTAACAACAATACCTAAAATGGCCAACCACATCATTCCTATGGCATTTGTTTCTGCAGGATCTATCAAACCTGCCAAAGCTTCTTTGATAATGAATACAGAACCTACTACCAAGATAATAGCATTAATAATGGCACCCAATAATGAAAACCGTTTGTAACCGTATGAATACTGTTGGGTGGCTTTTTTATTGGATAATTTTTGAAAATACCATGATAGACCCAAACTTAAACTATCTCCTAAATCATGTAAAGCATCAGACATAATAGCCAGACTATTCGTATAAATACCACCTACAAATTCAATAATTGTAAATATTAAATTTAAGAAGAATGCAACCTTGATATTGCCGGTAGCATTATGATGATGATGATCATGGTGATGTCCCATAAAATTTAAATTTTTCCATGATATTTTCTAAGGAACCATTCTAAACTAAAAAATAATATGCCCATAGCCAATAACCATTTCCAATCTATTAGCGAAATAATTTTTTCTTGACTTTTTTGTATAGTTTGATAACGTTTATCTTCCAATAATTGACCGATTAATGTTTCAGAATTAGCGATTGGATAAAATGATCCTTTTGACGCATGAGCCAATTTTTTTAGACCTTTAGTATTGGCTGTGGTCACCTGTTGTTCAATATCATAAGGTAAAACCGTAAAAGCACCGTGTTTTATTATATTTTTTTCATTGACACTAACAGAAAAACGATAATCATCAGCAAGTAAATTACTTAAAACCACTTCATAATGACTATTTTTTAAAGAAAATGGAATTTTAGTGTTTTCTTTAGTTCTTTTATTGGTCAAAGATAAAGTCAAATTCGCATTTTTGTCAAATATATAATTGGCATCAAAAAATTGTGCATTGATGATAGCATCTTTATTAGTGTAAATAAAAGGTAAATAGTCAATTTCAATTCGATTATACTTTTTAGTGGATGATAAATATTGGATAATCTTATTAAAGAAATTATCAAATTTCAAGAATGAACCTTCTTTAATATGGCTTTGCATTCTCCATTTCCAGCTGTTTTCTCCAAAAAGTACAGCTCCTCTCCTATGCTGATCTGAAAAAGTACTTAACAAAGGATTTTTTGTTGAAAAATTCGAAATATTCTGGAAGAGTACTGTTTGAAAAGGTACAGAGAAATTAATCTCTCCAAAATAATCATCTAAGGGGTTAAAGTCAGAAAAACCTATATCCTCTATCACAAATTCGTTAAAATCCATATTAAAATCAGGTGCATAATATTCTGTTTTATTAATGTTCTTTTTAGTAAAATAAGCTTGTGCCTTATTTAAAAAATTCCAATCAGTCGCTGTGCCTGTTATTGTAAAGTAATTTACTTTCTCCTGCTCAATATCAGTAAATATTTTAGTAAATTTACTATTGGGCTGATAAATTATAATCAATTGATAATCTTTATATTGATGATTTTTAGTTAAATTGTTTTCTACAAAAACGGCATGTTGTTTGTTTGATGAAATTATTCGTTTTAACATACCGATATCAGGGTGATTTATATCACTTAATATCAATATTTTGGCTCGTTCATTTACAACTTCTATACTAAAGCTCTTTTCATTATTTATTTTGTTCTTTTCACCTTTTAAAGTTGAAACCTCACAGGTGTAATTTTGCACTCCCACCGAATTTGCAGGTAAATTAAATTGTATTTTTTGAGATGATCTTTTTTTTGAAAATTGAAGTGCTTTTTTATAGACAGACTTATTATTACTATAGATATTTAATGTCTGGTCTACAGTAATATCTCCATCGTATTGTACAAATATTTCAACAGGAAATTGATTATTTAAAGTGGTATAAGCGTTTACATTGATTTGATTAATTTTTAAATCATCATATTGTATTGTGTCACCTACTACTACAGTATAAACTGGTTGTTTAGAATTGTAGTAAGCATAATTATTTCCTTGTGTTTGTATGCCATCTGTTATTAAAATTGAAGGAGCTACATGCTCTTTATATAATGTTCCCAAAGATTTAAGAGCATTTATTATTTTGGTTTCTGAAATATTATAAGCAAAAGTATCTTGAAGGTATAAATCGTTTCCAAAAGCGTAATAATTGACTTTAAATTTCTCATTAATTGAGGTATTAGACTTCAACTGATCAACCAATGTATTGATGTGCTCTTGTTCTTTTGCATAGGCAATTGAAGATGAATTATCAATTAACACATTGAGTACAGGTTTAATATTTTTGTATTCATTGAACTTAAACTTCGGGTTAATTAAAAGCACAAACAAGGTAAAAATGGATAAAAAGCGTAAAAAGCCCAGTAAAAATATTGTTTTACCTTTATCTTTTACCTTATAGAAATACTGAAAAAAAACCATCAAAATTGCAATGATGGCTGCTAATAATAGTAATAAAATGATATTAGATGTCATTTATTGATCTAAGTATTATGTCAACATACCTCCGTCAACATTTAGCGTTTGTCCGGTAACGTATGTAGAAAGTTCCGATGCTAAAAACAGGCAAGCATTGCCAATATCTTCAGGGGTACCTCCTCTTTTTAATGGTATGGCTTCACGCCATACTTTGACCGTTTCTTCAGGTAAGGCTCCAGTCATTTCGGTTTCAATAAATCCTGGTGCTACGGCATTACAACGAATATTTCTTGAACCTAATTCAAGGGCTATAGATTTTGTAAAACCCAGAATGCCGGCTTTAGAAGCGGCATAATTAGATTGACCGGCATTGCCTTTAATACCTACAACAGAGCTCATGTTAATAATAGAACCAGATCTTTGCTTCATCATTGGCTTAATTACGGCCTTAGTCAAGTTAAAAACAGATTTTAAATTTACTTCTATAACTTTGTCAAAATCTTCTTCTGAGATTCTCAATAAAAGATTATCCTTGGTAATACCGGCATTATTTATCAATATATCTATAGTACCAAACTCAGCTATAACATCAGCAGCCAATTGCTGTGCGGCTTCAAAGTTTGCGGCATTAGATTGAAAACCTTTGGCTTTTACACCATAAGATTGCAATTCTTTCTCTAAAGCATTGGCCGCATCTACTGATGCATTATATGTAAAAGCTATGTTAGACCCGTTTTTAGCAAAGACTTCTGCTATCCCTTTACCTATACCTCTTGAGGCTCCGGTGATTAATGTAGTTTTATTATTAAGTAATGCCATATGATATTTATTAGTGAGTCAATGCACAAAACGAATGTGATTGTTAAGTAAAACCAAAGATAAGAAATTAGTTTCTTTTTTCTAGTACCCTGAGTTCAACTTAAAATTTACTTTACAGAATTCAAATAAAAAAGCCCATTTGATGTTTCAAACAGGCTTTTCCATATATACTATTATTTTATTTTTTTAAAACTTCAGCAACTTTTAAGCCTATTTCAGCTGGAGAGTCCACCACATGTATGCCATTCTCTGCTAAAATTGCCATTTTTGCTTGAGCTGTATCATCTGCACCACCCACAATGGCACCTGCATGCCCCATGGTTCTACCTTTTGGAGCAGTTTGACCGGCAATAAAACCAATTACCGGTTTTCTATTACCATCAGCCTTGATCCACCTTGCAGCATCAGCTTCAAGCTGACCTCCAATTTCACCAATCATTACTATACACTCCGTATCATCATCATTCATTAATAATTCTACAGCTTCTTTTGTTGTTGTGCCTATAATAGGATCACCACCAATACCAATGGCTGTCGTAATACCTAATCCTTGTTTTACAACTTGGTCGGCTGCTTCATAAGTTAGTGTACCTGATTTTGATATAATACCTACACGTCCCTTTTCAAAAACAAAACCTGGCATAATACCAACTTTGGCTTCCCCAGGTGTAATCACACCAGGGCAATTAGGTCCTATTAACCTACAATCTCTGTCATCAATATAAGCCTTAACTTTAACCATATCTGCCACTGGAATACCTTCTGTTATACAAATAATTACTTTGATTCCTCCTTCAGCCGCTTCCATAATAGCGTCAGCAGCAAATGCAGGTGGAACAAATATAATACTGGTATCCGCTTTGGCATTTTCTACAGCTTCTGCAACCGTATTAAAAACCGGTTTGTCAAGATGTGTCTGACCTCCTTTTCCAGGTGTTACACCACCAACTACATTAGTTCCATAAGCTATCATTTGAGTCGCATGAAACGTTCCTTCACCACCGGTAAAACCTTGTACAATTACTTTTGAATTCTTATTTACTAAAACACTCATTATAAATTTATGTTATTAAGTTAATTGCTCTATTATTATTTACTACAAAAGTAAATCTTAGCTTTTACTTTAAGAAATAATTATCGCTAAATATTATTCACTTTTGCAATAATTTCCGGTAGCACCTTTAATCCTGCCATTTCTCTATATTTTTTTCTTGCTTCATCACAAGGAGAGCCAAAATATGTTTTACCTCCTTCCAGGTCTCTACCTACGCCGGATTGTGCATAAACAACAGCACCTCTTCCTATGGTAACACCACTAATTACCCCAACTTGACCCCAAAGTGTAACTTCATCTTCTAATACTGTACAGCCTGCAATACCAACATGAGAGGCTAGCAAACATTTTTTACCAATAATAGTATCGTGTGCTATTTGTACCTGGTTGTCGATTTTAGTACCTTCCTTAATAATGGTATTTCCGGTTACACCTCTATCTATAGTGCATGATGCACCTATATCAACATTGTCTTCAATAATTACACTACCGCAGGACACTAATTTATCATAACCTTCGGGACGATTTTTATAATAAAAAGCATCAGATCCTAATACGGTACCCGCATGGATAGTAACATTATCTCCTATATAACAATCGTCATAGATAACAACATTAGGATGGATTACACAATTTTTACCAATAGTAACATTATTTCCAATAAATGCATTAGGTTGTATAACTGTATGCTCACCTATTTTTGCAGTTTCAGCAATGGACTTATTAGCGTTTTTAAAAGGTTTGAAGAATGCCGCGAGTTTGCTAAAATCTCTAAACGGATCATCAGAAATTAATAAGGCCTTGCCTTCAGGACAGGATACTTTTTTATTGATCAAAATAACCGATGCGGCTGAATTTAAAGCTTTATCATAATATTTTGGATGGTCTACAAAAACAATATCGCCAGCTTCAACTACATGAATTTCATTCATCCCATAAATAGAAAATAATTTATCTCCAATATATTCACTTTCAATAAGTTCTGATATTTCTTTTAAAGTATAAGGTTTAGGAAATTTCATTTTATAGGATACTAATTTTCAATCAGTTTAAATGAATTATTGACACTCTCAAAAGTATTTTCATATTTATTTAATCTATCTACTAAGGTCCAGTTCATTACCATATACAAATGCTCTTTACCTTCAATATAACCAACTATATAACCTATATCTTGCCCTTCCGTTTTGCCTTTCATTTTTATTTGACGGGCATTATATCCATTAATCTTTGTCAATCCATAGGTATCCGTTTTATTAATATCAACATTGGCCTCAAAGAACTTTGTTTGGGCTTGACTGTAATTCTCTATAACAGAAATTTCATCATCATATTCATTTAATTCCTTAAAGTAATTGACAAAATCTTGTTTGTTTTCATGGATGACCACGGTATAGGTTTCTTTATAGATATTTGCATATTGTAATGAAGCTTCATCATTTAATGATTTCATTTCTTTCATATAATTAGGTATTGAAAGCTTATAAATATGCTCTACAGATATCTGCTTAAAATCACTATCTGATAAGTTTTCCACAGAAGAATTAGAAGCCGACTTTAGCGTCTCACTAATAATTTCTTTACAGGATATTAAACTTAATAATACCAACACAAAAAATAGCTTTTTCATACAATTATTCTTTTACTCTTTCTTGATAAGTACCTTTATCAGTTTCAATTTTTATTTTATCGCCTTCATTGATAAATAATGGAACGTTAACACTTGCCCCGGTTTCAACTGTTGCAGGTTTGGTAGCATTAGTTGCTGTATTACCTTTAATACCAGGTTCAGTATGTGTTACTTCTAAAATAACACTTGCCGGCATTTCAACAGACAAAGGCAGTTCATCTTCTGCCCTAACAACAACGGTTAATATTTCTCCTTCTTTCATAAGATCTGGACTGTCTAAAAAATCTTTTTCCAAAGATATTTGAGAATAATCAGTGTTATTCATAAAGTGATAGGTTGTGTCACCTTCTTTATATAAATACTGATATTTACGAGTTTCTACTCTAACTTCATCAATTTTATGTCCTGCCGAAAATGTATTGTCAAGTACTTTTCCGTTAGTAAGACTTTTTAATTTAGTGCGGACAAAAGCTGGTCCTTTACCGGGTTTAACATGTTGAAATTCAATAACTTTAAAAGTGTCATTATTGTAAATGATACAAAGTCCTTTTTTAATATCTGATGTATTTGCCATTTAAAAATTTTAATATTTAATAATTATTAAAATCCGCTCGAATAACCTTTCATAATTCCTCTTTGAGAATTGCGGATAAATGTAATGATTTGATCTCTTTCCGGTGTTGCTTCCAGCTCTGCTTCAATAATTTCTAAAGCCTGAGTCGTATTATTATTTTGTTGATATAATATTCTATAGATGTATTGAATCTCTCTAATTTTTTCAGAAGTAAAACCACGTCTTCTTAAGCCTATAGAATTAATTCCGACATATGACAATGGTTCTTTCGCTGCTTTTGTATATGGAGGCACATCTTTACGCACTAGTGAACCACCTGATATCATGGCATGTTCACCAATATGAATAAACTGGTGAATAGCTGCTAATCCACCAATTATAGCGTACTCTCCAATGACTACATGACCCGCCAGTGCTACACCATTTACAATAATTGAATGATTTCCTAAAATACAATCATGAGCAATGTGAGCCGTTGCCATGATCAGGCAATTTTCTCCAATTTCAGTTTTACCATAAGCTTTTGTACCTCTATTTATGGTTGCACATTCTCTAATAGTAGTATTATCTCCAATAGTCACCAGAGAATCTTCATCTTCGAATTTTAAATCTTGTGGTATGGCGGAAATCACTGCACCCGGAAAAATTCTACAATTTTTACCAATTCTTGCCCCTTCCATAATGGTAACATTAGAACCTATCCAAGTTCCAGATCCAATGGTTACATTATTATGAATAGTGGTAAATGGCTCAACTACAACGTTAGTGGCAATTTTTGAGCCCGGATGAATATATGCTAATGGTTGATTCATGTTTTTTCTGTTCTTTTAACTATTTGTGCCATTAATTGTGCTTCAACTACCAATTTATTATTTGCATAACCATAGGCTTGCATGTGGCAAATACCTCTTCTGATAGGTTCCATCAATTCTGCTTTAAAAATTAAGGTATCTCCAGGTAATACTTTTCTCTTAAATTTAACATTATCCATTTTCATAAAATAAGTTAAATAGTTTTCAGGATCTGGTACTGTACTCAACACTAAAATACCTCCTGTTTGTGCCATAGCCTCAACTTGTAATACACCAGGCATAACGGGTGCACCGGGAAAATGGCCTATAAAAAAAGCTTCATTCATAGTCACATTTTTCATACCCACAACGGTTTTTTCTGTCAATTCTAAAATTCTATCAATTAATAAAAATGGAGGTCTATGCGGTAAAATTTGCATAATTTGACCAATATCCATCAGTGGTGGTAGGCTCAAATCATATTCAGGCACATTATTTCTTTTTTCTATTTTTATTATTTTAGATAATTTCTTAGCAAATTGTGTATTTACACCATGTCCTGGTTTATTAGCGATTACTTTACCTTTAATTTTTACTCCAACTAAGGCTAAATCTCCTATCACATCTAATAATTTATGCCTGGCAGCCTCATTTGGATAGTGTAGCGTAAGATTGTCTAAAATACCATTAGGTTTAATAGTAATATTGTCTTTTTTAAATGCTTTCCTCAATTTCTCCATAGTTTCCGAAGAGATTTCGTTATCAACATATACAATAGCATTATTTAAATCGCCACCTTTAATTAAGTTATTATCTAATAACATTTCTATTTCATGCAAAAAGCTAAAAGTTCTGGCTTCAGATATTTCTTTTTTAAAATCTGAAATACTCTTTAAAGTTGCATTTTGTGTACCTAAAACTTTTGTCCCAAAATCTACCATAGTGGTAACCTCATAATGATCTGATGGCATTAAAATTATTTCACTACCGGTAGTTTCATCTTTATAAGATATTATATTTTTAACCACATACTCTTCTACATCAGCATTTTGTTCTTGTATACCTGCTTTTTCTAATGCATCAACAAAATATTTAGAAGAACCATCCATAATTGGAGGCTCTGGTCCGTCTAATTCTATACAAATATTATCAATACCCATGCCCACAATTGCGGCTAATACATGTTCTGAAGTATGGATTCTTACCCCATTCTTTTCAAGATTAGTACCACGCTGGGTATCAACAACGTACTCTGCTTTAGCTTCAATAATAGGATTTCCTTCCAAATCTACCCTAGTAAAGGTAACTCCATAATTTTCCGGAGCCGGTTTAAATGTCAATTTCACATTTTCGCCTGTATGTAAGCCAACTCCTGAAAGAGAAACGGCTTTTTTAATTGTTTTTTGTTTAGTGGTCATTTATTTTTGAGCATTTAATATTTTCTCTAATGCATTAATTTTATCAACCAATTTGGGTAAATTTTTAAAATGCACATAGGATTTATTATAATCTGAATATGGCAATGCCGGACTGCCTTGCACTATTTCATTATCGTTTAAGTTACGGCCTATGCCAGATTGTGCTTGAATACGCACATTATCACCAATTTTAAGATGCCCAACGATACCTACTTGTCCGCCTATTAGGCAATTCTTACCAATCTTTGAAGAGCCTGCAATTCCTGATTGAGCTGCAATTACTGTATTCTCACCAATTTCTACATTATGAGCAATTTGAATTTGATTATCTAATTTTACACCTTTTTTAATAATGGTAGACCCAAGAGTGGCCCTATCTATTGTTGTTCCAGAACCAACATCTACATTGTCTCCTAAAATAACATTCCCGGTTTGTGGAATTTTATTGTATACACCATTTTCACTTGGTGCAAATCCGAATCCGTCACAACCAATAATAGCACCAGAATGAATAAAACAGTTTTTACCAATGATAGAGTCAGCATAAATCTTAGCCCCAGCATATATACAGGATCCATCTTGAATAACAACATTATCTCCAATATAAACATTTGGATATATTTTCACATTATTACCAATAGATACATTATTACCTAGATAAGAGAAAGCACCCAGATAAACATCTTTACCAATGGTTGCCGATTCACTTATAAAACTGGGTTGTTCAATACCTGTTTTATTTGACTTAGCTTGATTGTAAAATTCTAATAACTTAGAAAATGCTTCGTAGGAGTCATTCACCTTGATCAAGGTTGCAGAAATATCCTTTTCTGAACTAAAGCTTTTATTTACAATTACTACAGATGCATTTGTAGAATATAAAAACGGTTCGTATTTAGGATTTGATAAAAAAGTTAATGCCCCTTTCTCACCCTCTTCTATCTTAGAAAGTTTATGAACTTCTTCAAGTGGATTCCCTACAATTTCTCCTTGAAGAATTTCTGAGATTTGCTTAGCTGTAAATTTCATTATTGCAAAAATATAAAAAAAAGTACTATGCTCTTGAATTAAAACTAAATCATTACAAAAAAGACTTACAATATCATTTAATAATGAAACCTATTTTGGAAAAAATACAAAATGTTTAATGACAGGTTTTGTTAAAGCCAGTAAATTTAAATGATCTGATGCTTTTGTAATATCTTTAATTTCTCCGTTTTTATATAAAATATTAATTGAATTATCATTTAGATTGTAAGCCTGATTTTCTATAGTACCAATATTTATAAAATAATCAATATTATCTTCATTTAACGTTGACCTTTTGAGAGCAATCTTTCGCAATTCATTTATTTCCTTTTCGGAATACTTCTCGTCTCTTATTGATATTTTAGGCAATCTTCTATTCAATATTGATATACACAATGACGATAGTATATAATCTGGTTCATGCTTCCAAAGTTTGAGAGCCATTATAATATCAGCATCATCAATTTCAGAAAAAGCCTCTAGTTGTTGTTGATTAAAAGTCTCATCCTCCTTAACTGCTAAAAATAATTTTAAAGCATCACTACAAGGTAAATCAACTCCGTTTACCACCAATTCCTTCGCTCTTTTTAAACAGTTAACTAATATATAATCCGCAACTAAACTAGTTTTATGTAAATAAACCATCCAATACATTAAACGTCTGGCAACAATGAATTTTTCTACTGAATATATTCCTTTTTCTTCAACCACTAAATTATTATCAACCACTGTAAGCATAGAAATGATACGTTCTGCATTGATATTACCTTCACTCACCCCAGTATAAAAACTATCTCGTTTTAAATAATCTAGTCTGTCAATATCTAATTGACTAGAAATAAGTTGATTTAAAAACTGCCTGTGATAATTACCTTTAAATATATCGATAGCCAATCCTAACTTACCTGAAAATTCTTTATTAAGTTGCTGCATAAAGAGCAAAGAAATCTCTTCATGCTTTATATTTGTTACTAAACTATGCTCTAATGTGTGAGAAAACGGACCATGTCCAATATCGTGTAATAAAATAGCAATTAAAAGTGCTTCTTCTTCGTCTTTCGAAATTAATATCGACTTCCTTCTTAACACATTTATCGCTTTTTGCATTAAATACATCGCTCCTATAGCATGTTCAAATCGAGTATGATGGGCTCCGGGATACACAAAATAGGATAAACCCATTTGAGATATACGCCTTAACCGTTGAAAATTAGGGTGTTCAATAATATCGAAAATTAATTCGGTCGGAATATTAATAAATCCGTAAATTGGGTCGTTAAAAATTTTAAATTTGTTCAAACAAATAATATTAAATTATAACACAAAAATAGACGTTTAATTTTTAATCTACATATAATACGGAATGAATGCAATTAAAATACTTTGGGTTGATGATGAAATTGAATTATTAAAACCTCATATATTATTTCTTGAGAAGAAAAACTATGATGTTACCACTTGTAATAATGGTGCTGATGCCATTGACGATGTAGATGATGGCAATTATGATGTTGTTTTTTTAGATGAGAACATGCCTGGGATTTCAGGTATAGAAACGCTTACTCAGATTAAGGCCAAATTACCTAATCTTCCTATTGTTATGATTACAAAAAGTGAAGAGGAGTATATTATGGAAGAAGCTATCGGTTCTAAAATAGCCGATTATTTGATTAAACCGGTCAATCCAAATCAGATATTGTTAAGTTTAAAAAAGAATTTAGATCATTCTAGATTAGTATCAGAAAAGACCACTTCTACTTACCAACAAGAGTTTAGAAAAATTTCATTAGATCTGGCAATGGTCAATACCTTTGATGAATGGATAGCTTTATACAAAAAATTAGTACACTGGGAAATTCAATTAGAATCTATCGCCGATCCGGGAATGATAGAAATATTGGAAAGTCAAAAAGAAGAAGCAAATTCTCAATTCTTTAAATTTATCCAAAAGAATTATCAAGGTTGGTTTGAAGGTGAAGATAAACCATTATTATCCCAAGATTTATTTAAACAAATTATTGTTCCACAATTAAGTAAAGACCAAGGTACTTTATTAATTATTATTGACAACTTAAGATTAGATCAACTACGTGTTCTAGAACCAATTATTAATACACATTATAAAACCGAAGAAGAATTATCATTCTTTAGTATTTTACCAACGGCAACTCAATATGCAAGAAATGCCATTTTTTCGGGTTTAACACCTTTAGAAATGTCTAAAAAGCATCCCGATTATTGGAAAAATGATACCGATGAAGGTGGTAAGAATTTATTTGAAAATGAATTTTTAACGGCTCAAATTAAACGTCTAAATTTAGATATTAAACATGAATATTACAAAATTACAACGCTGAATAAAGGTCGTGATTTGGCCGATAATTTTAGTGCTAATAAAGAAAATGATCTCACTGTTGTGGTTTATAATTTTGTAGATATGCTTTCACATTCCAGAACGGAAATGGAAATGATTAAGGAATTAGCAAGTGATGATAAAGCTTATCGATCATTAACTTTAAGCTGGTTTAAAAATTCTCCTTTGCTAGAAATGATTCAAAAAGCTCAAGAATTAGGGCTAAAGCTAATTATAACTACAGATCATGGAACTATAAACACAAAGAAACCTACCAAAATTGTTGGTGAAAAAAGTATAAGTGCTAATTTGAGATATAAAACAGGAAGAAGTTTAACTTTTAATGATAAAGATGTTTATGCGGTAAAAAAACCTGAAGATATTCAATTACCTTCTATTCATATGAGTAGTTCTTTTGTGTTTGCTAAAGAAGATTGCTTTTTTGCCTACCCAAATAATTATAACCATTATGTTAAATATTATAAAAACACATATCAACATGGGGGAATTTCATTAGAAGAAATGATAATTCCTTGTGTAATTATGCAGCCTAAATAAATTAGAAATCCTCTAAAATAACGGCGAATTTATTTATTTAAATAAAGTTTTAGATTAAGTGATAGAAAATTTGAATTATTAACAATTTCTTCATTTTTGTTATAAATTTTTGATGTATGTATAACAACTATTCCTTATAAAATGCTCAAATTTGCATCTTAATTTTATAACCATGAGAAAGCATAATTTTACGGCAGGACCTTGTATTCTACCACAACAAGTATTAAAACAAGCTTCAGAAGCAGTTTTGAACTTTAATAACGACAATTTATCGCTTATAGAAGTATCACATAGAAGTGCTCCTATTGTTGCCGTAATGGAAAAAGCCAGAGCATTGGTTTTAGAATTATTAGATTTGGAAAATAAAGGATACTCTGTTTTATTTTTACAAGGAGGTGCTAGTCTGGAATTTTTAATGACCCCTTATAATTTATTAAAAACTAATGGTAAAGCCGCTTATTTAGACACGGGTACGTGGAGTTCTAAAGCCATAAAGGAAGCAAAGCTTTTAGGGGAGGTAGAAGTTGTTGCATCGTCAAAAGATAAAAACTACAACTATATTCCTAAAAAATATACTATAGGAAATGATGTTGATTATTTTCATTGCACAAGTAATAATACGATCTATGGTACCCAATTAAAATCATTTCCAAAAACAGAAGGTCTTTTGGTTTGTGACATGAGTTCAGATATTTTTTCACGTAGACTAGATTTCTCTCAATTTGATTTGATCTATGCAGGTGCTCAGAAAAATATGGGTCCGGCGGGAACAACATTGGTAGTCATTAAAGAAGATGTTTTAGGAAATACAGGAAGACAAATACCATCAATGTTAGATTATCAAATCCATATCGCTAAAGACAGTATGTTCAACACACCTTCTGTTTTTGCAGTATATGTTTCTATGCTTACCTTACAATGGTTAAAAGATTTAGGTGGGATTGATGCTATTGATAAAATTAATCAGGCCAAAGCAGATTTATTATATAATGAAATTGATAGTAACCCTTTATTTGAGGGTGCTGCTGTAAAAGAAGATCGATCAAATATGAATGCTACTTTCTTATTGACCGATGAGCGTCTTAAAGAGAAATTCGACAAGTTATGTAAAGAAGCCGGTATAGTTGGTATAAACGGACATAGGTCTGTTGGTGGTTATAGGGCCAGTATGTATAATGCACTATCTTTAGAAAGTGTAGAAGTATTGGTTAATATAATGAAAGAATTAAATAAATAATTTAGATAAAATGAAAGTATTAGCAAATGACGGAATAGCGAACAGTGGTGTATTGGCATTAGAAAGTGCAGGATATAAAGTTGATCTAACAACAGTTGCACAAGAGCAATTGATAGATTATATCAATAATAATGATATTGCGGTATTGTTGGTGAGAAGTGCAACAAAAGTGCGTAAAGATATTATAGACAATTGTGCTTCATTAAAGATTATTGGTCGCGGTGGTGTTGGTATGGATAATATTGATGTTGAATATGCCAAGTCTAAAGGATTACACGTAATTAACACACCTGCAGCCTCTTCACATTCGGTTGCCGAGTTGGTTTTTGCTCATCTTTTTGGGATGGTACGTTTTTTACACGATTCTAATAGAAATATGCCCTTAGATGGCGATTCTAAGTTTAAAGATCTGAAAAAAGCCTATGCTAAAGGAGCAGAATTAAAAGGAAAAACTTTGGGTGTTTTAGGTTTTGGACGTATTGGTCAGGCCACGGCTAAAGTAGCATTGGCTGTTGGAATGAAAGTGATTGCCTATGATCCATTTATAGATACTGCAGATCTGACTTTGGATTTTTATGACGGACAAACAGTAACTTTTAAGATTAATACTATTTCTAAAGATGATGTATTGGCACAGTCTGACTTTGTCACTTTGCATGTTCCTGCTCAAAAGGACTATGTAATGGCAAGTAAAGAATTTAATATGATGAAAGATGGTGCTTGTTTAGTAAATGCAGCTCGTGGTGGTGTAATTGATGAAGTTGCTTTAGTAGCCGCTTTAGAAAGTGGGAAAATTTCAAATGCCGCTTTAGATGTATTTGAGAATGAGCCTGCACCTGAAGTGCAATTACTAATGAACCCTAATCTTTCATTAACTCCACATATTGGTGCTGCTACTAATGAAGCTCAAGAAAGAATTGGAAGTGAATTGGCTAGCCAAATCATTGAAATTTTAGGCTAAAAATGGCTATTGTAAAACCTTTTTGTGCCGTAAGAGCCACGCGAGATAAAGTTGCATTGGTTTCTTCTCGGTCTTATGAGGCTTACTCTCCAGCAGAATTAGGTGCGCAATTAGATTTTAATCCATTTTCGTTCCTACATATTATAAGTCCTAGTTACAGGCATCAACAAGAAATGTCAAATGACCAACGTTTTCAACTTATCCATGATAAGTATCTAGAATTTAAAGAACTTAATCATTTTTCTAAGGACGTCTCTCCGGCATTTTATATCTATAAAAAAGTAACTCAAAATTATTCATGCTGTGGTATTATCGCCGCAACAAGTGCAGCGGATTATGCAAATAATATTATCAAAAAGCATGAAGATACTTTACATAAAAGAGAAGTGTTATTTGAGAAATATTTAAAAACAACAGGCTTTAATGCAGAGCCTGTGTTACTTACCTTTCCTGATAATACTAAGATTGCTTCTATCATATCAAAGTATCAAAACCAAAGAGCAGAGTACGAATTTACAACGGAAAATTATAAGACACATTATTTGTGGAAAGTAGATCAATTGGATGAAATTTTAACCATTCAGCATGAATTTGATAGCATGAATGCCATCTATATTGCTGACGGACATCATAGAACAGCTTCCTCCTACTTATTAGCCGAAGATTTGAAAAGTGAAAATCCTTTACATAACGGTCAAGAGGATTATAATTTTTTTATGAGTTATTTAATTCCAGAGTCTGATCTGCAAATACATGAGTTTAACAGATTGATAAAGGATTTAAATGGTTTAACTAAACTTCAGTTTTTAGAAAAATTAGAAGTCTGGTTTAGAATCCAAAATAGAGGATCAGCATTGTATAAACCATCAAAAAAACATCATTTTAGTATGTATTTAGATGGCGACTTTTACTCGCTCTATCTTAGAAAGGAGACTTATGAAATTGATAATCCATTGAGTGATTTAGATCCACAATTGCTATTTACAACTGTGTTACAGTCAATATTAGGTATTCATGATTTACGAAATGATAGACGTATTGATTATGCCCATAGTGAAAAAGGAGCCATTCATTTAAAAAGCAGTGTTGATTCAGGTAAATATAAAGTGGCCTTTGGATTGTTTCCAATAACCATTGTTCAATTAAAAGCTGTGGCGGATGCTGGACTTAAAATGCCACCTAAGAGCACTTATATTTTACCCAAATTAAGAAGTGGTTTAACTATTTATGAATTTTAGTGTAATCCTTAAATTTCAATTTTAATACCATCGGAAACCAATGAACATAGCAAATAACCTAAAGAAAACTAAATCACAATTACCTAAACATGTTACTTTGGTTGCCGTTTCTAAAACCAAACCTGTAGAAACAATTTTAGAAGCTTATGATGCCGGCCAACGAATTTTTGGAGAAAATAAAATTCAGGAAATGGTTGATAAATTTGAGACCTTACCGAAAGATATAAAATGGCATATGATTGGTCATTTACAGCGAAATAAGGTGAAATATATGGCTCATTTTGTCGATCTAATTCATGGTGTAGATAGCTTTAAAACTTTAAAAGAAATTAATAAACAAGCTCTTAAACACGATAGGGTAATTAATTGTTTGTTACAGGCCAAAATTGCCAAAGAAGACACAAAGTTTGGTATGTCATTTAATGAAATTAAAGATCTTTTAAGTTCAGATGCAGTTAAAGATCTTACGCATATAAATATTACGGGATTAATGGGGATGTCTACTTTTACAGCGGATATTGAACAGATAAAAAATGAATTCAGTAATTTGAATGCATTTTTCGTTCAACTTAAAATTGAACACCCATCTCTGCAAACACTTTCCATGGGGATGAGTGGAGATTACCCTATTGCTATAGCTAATGGTAGTACCATGGTTAGGGTTGGAAGTGCCATTTTTGGAAGTAGATAAATTTTTATTGATGCCTTAGGTCGAATTCAAATTGGTATTAGACCAAAAAGTTTCGTTATCTTTGATTCTACAAATCATAATCTAACATGAGGCCTTATATTTTAGCAGAAACAAATTGGAAAACCATTAAAAATACTGAATTTGAGCTAGCAGTTTTACCATGGGGAGCTACAGAAGCTCATAATTACCATTTACCTTATGCAACTGATAATATTGAAGCCGACTTTATTGCTGCAGCATCTGCTAAAATTGCCTGGGATAATGGTGCTAAACTAATTGTTTTGCCTACCATACCCTTTGGTGTAAATACAGGTCAATCTGATATATTACTGGATATTAATTTAAATCCATCCACGCAATTTGCTATTCTATCTGATGTTATTGAAACACTAAATAGGCAAGGTATTAATAAATTGATGGTATTTAACAGCCATGGAGGAAATGACTTAAAAGGCATTATTCGTGAATTGGGACTCAAATTCCCAAAGATGTTTATTTGCATTTCTAATTGGTTCAAATTACCTGAAAAAAATATATTTTTTGACGAACCCGGAGACCATGCAGACGAAATGGAAACGAGCCTTTTATTATATCTTAAACCGGAACTTGTATTACCAAAAGATGCTTGGGGAGCCGGTAAAGAAAAAAAGAATAAAATTAAGGCTTTTACGGAAGGTTGGGTTTGGACAGAACGTAAATGGTCACAAATAAGTGAAGATACTGGTGTTGGGAATCCGAAATTAGCGACAAAAGAAAAGGGAGAACGTTTTTTTAAAGCCCTTACTCAAAAAATGGGTGATCTACTTTATGAAATTAGCAAAGCTGATATTGAAGATTTATATGAATAAATCATTAATATTTAATATTCCTTTTTTTATCTTTTATTTTTTTATTTAAAGTCCTTATGCATTTTGAGTTAAATAGCTTCCTAAATATAGTTCGAGCTATTTTTTATATAATAATTATATTCAGAACTAATTCAATAGCTATCCCAGAGGTTTCGGGATTACTCGTTTTAATTGTAAATTTCACTTGAATAGACAGAATTTAAAAAAAATGAACACCGGGTATTTAAAAAATGTTTACATCCTAATTATTAATTGAAATGAAAAAAAAATTATTTTTTATATTATTGTTTGGGTTGCCTATATTTATGTATGCTCAATCCACTAACTATGCAATAAAGCTTAATGTAAATTATTATAGCGATTCTATTAACCTAGCTGACGATTACACAAATGAACGTTGTGTTTTGGATATCTATTATCCTGAAAATATTAAAAATTATGCAACCATTGTTTGGTTTCATGGAGGTGGATTGACCGGTGGTAACAAAGAATTTCCTGCAGAATTAAAAGAAAAAGGCGTTTGTATTGTTGCTGTTAATTATAGATTGTATCCTAAAGTAAAAGCTCCAACTTATATTGAAGATGCCGCAGCCGCAGTGAGTTGGGTGTTTCATAATATTGAGAATTTAGGTGGCGATCCTTCTTTAATTTTTATTTCAGGTCATTCAGCAGGAGGTTATTTGGCAAGTATGATTGGTTTGGATAAATCATATTTAAAAAAACATAATATTGATGCAAATGATATTGCCGGATTGATTCCATTAAGCGGACATACCATTACTCATTTTACAGTTAGAAAAGAAAATGGTATTCCCGGTACACAGCCTGTAGTAGATAATTTTGCTCCACTCTATCATGTTCGTTCTGATGCTCCTCCTCTATTGTTAATTACTGGTGACAGAGAATTGGAATTATTAGGGAGATATGAGGAAAATGCATATCTCATGCGAATGATGAAAGTAGTTGGACATCAAAGAACTAAAATATACGAATTAGATGGATATGGACATAATATGACCAAAGCAGCTTTTCCTTTATTATTAAAAGAGGTCCAAAGTATTCAAGAGGAAAAAAAAAGTAAATAGTCTATGGTAAAAATTTGATATATTTTTATTCATTATTTAGTACATGGCATTTAAAAAATTAAAATATTGGTTTGATAGAGAGTTGGCCATACTTTTATCCGAAAAAATAATCAATGTCAAATCAGATTTTGAAAAGGATAAATTTATCCAAATCATTGACCAAAATGTTCAAAATTTAGAATTAAAAGATCGTGTAGAAGTTATTGCAGATGCTTTACACCATCATTTAACAACTTCTTATACTCAGAACATTGATATCTTAATTCAAACATTGGGTCAAGAAAACGAATCAGAAACCGGTATGTTTACCAACTATTATTGGATAATGCCTATTGCAAAATATGTTGAAAAATACGGGTTAGAGGATTTTGAAGTATCAATGAACGCCATTAGTGAAATTACCAAGCGAAATACAGGTGAATATGCCATCCGACCGTATTTAGAACTTTATACCCAACAGACTTTAGCAGTAATGAGATTATGGTCTAAAGATGATAATAGACATCTAAGAAGACTGTCAAGTGAGGGGCTAAGACCAAGATTGCCATGGGCAAAAAAAATGGATATGTTTGTTCAGAATCCCAAACTCATCATTCCAATACTTAACAATTTAAAAGATGATTCTTCTAAATATGTTCAAAAATCGGTTGCCAATTGTCTAAATGATATATTGAAAGATAATTTTAAAATTGGACAAGAACTCATAAATAAATGGAGTATAGATGCCACAAAAGAAAGACAATGGATCATCAAACATGCACTTAGAAATTTACTTAAAACTCAAAACGAATGGGCGATGCAAATCGTGGATTAATATTAAAAACAATATCTAAAACGGAACATCTCCATCATCAGATACATCTTCAAACGCATCATTAGGGTTCTGATAATTCTTTGGCTCAATAGCTTCATTCATTTTAGATTGGAATTCTGTAGCAAATGCCTCTTCTAAATCTGAAAATTCTGCCAAATGCCCTGTAAATTTTAGTCGGATATTTTCCAAACCACCATTTCTATGTTTGGCAACTATAAATTCTGCTTGGCCTTCACAAGGCGTACGTTCATCATCATCCCATTCTGTTTGACCATAATATTCAGGTCTAAAAATAAAAGAAACAATATCGGCATCTTGTTCTATGGCACCAGATTCACGTAAATCTGATAATAAAGGACGCTTGCTTCCACCACGTGTTTCAACAGCACGAGACAATTGAGATAATGCAATCACAGGAATACTCAATTCTTTTGCCAAAGCCTTTAAATTTCTAGATATGGTAGAAATTTCTTGTTCTCTATTTCCACCACCTTTTGCAGCAGTACCAGCTGTCATCAATTGCAAATAATCAATAATTATAATTTTAACACCATGTTGAGAGGCCAATCGTCTGGCTTTTGCCCGTAGATCAAAAATGGATAATGAAGGTGTGTCATCAATAAATATAGGTGCTTTAGATAAGTTTTTAACTTTTACATTTAATTGTTCCCATTCATGAGGTTGTAAATCACCTTTTCTCAATTTACCTGATGAAATACCGGTTTCACTAGAGATCATCCTGGTAATTAACTGTACAGATGACATCTCTAAGGAAAATATGGCCACAGGAATATCAAAATCTATAGCTACATTTTTCGCCATAGACATGACAAAGGCTGTTTTACCCATACCTGGTCTTGCAGCCAATATTACCAAATCAGATGGTTGCCAACCTGATGTTAATGCATCTAATTTTGAGAATCCTGAAGGTACACCACTCATACCCTCTTTGTTAGAAATTTCTTCAATTTTTTTAAGGGCTTGGTTAACCAATCCCTCTGCGGCTTCAGAACTCTTCTTTAAATTACCTTGGGTAACTTCAAATAATTTGGTTTCAGCAGTATCTAATAAATCAAAAACATCAGATGTTTCATCATAAGCTTCGTCAATTATTTCACTTGAGATACTAATAAGACGTCTCTGAATATATTTTTGAATAATGATTCTGGCATGAAATTCAATATGAGCAGAAGAAGCTACTTTTTGTGTTAACCCTACCAAATAAAAATCACCACCAACACTTTCTAATTTTCCTTCTTTACGCAATTGACTTGTAACTGTCAATAAATCTATAGGTTCAGATTCATTAAACAACTTAAACATAGCATCATAAATATGCTGATGGGCTTGTTTGTAAAAAGCATCAGCATGTAAAATATCTATAACATCATCTACTCCTTTTTTGTCAATCATCATAGCTCCCAATACAGCTTCCTCTAAATCAACTGCTTGTGGGGGTAATTTACCTTTTTCAAGGTTAATTAAAGTCCCTTTTTTGGCACTTTGTGTTCTTATAGGTTGTAACTTTTCCATGCAGCAAATGTAATTTTTAAATCCAAAATATATACCCTAATATACAACTAAATTTGAACACATTATGTTAACAAGTGAATTTATTGTTAATAAGTCTAAATTATAAAAGTGTCTTTATTTTTTTGAGTATTTTTGACAAATGAAGAAACTATCCGTGTATCAAATACTTAGCCTCTTATTAGTTGTACAATTACTTTTAGTAAAATTATTATCTTATTTTCCTAATACAATTGAGAAGTATTATGCTCATGGTATTTATCCTTTTATTTCAAAACTTTTTAGAATTATTTTCGGATGGCTTCCTTTTTCTGTAGGAGATGTACTCTACTTTTTTATAGGACTGGCATTTATTATTGGAACAATAAAATGGGTAAAAAATAAATTTAAAAATACGCTACAACATCTCTTTACGCTTGGAGCTTATTTATCTGTATTTTATTTTTTTTTCCATTTTTTATGGGGAATGAATTATCACAGAAACTCTTTATACACAACATTAGAATTGGAACAAAAGCCTTATAATCTTACCGAATTAACACAAGTAACTAACCGTTTATTAGAACATGTAAAAAAAACTCAAATGCAGTTGGTCAATCATGATACTTTACCTGTAATTATTCCTTATTCAAAGAATGAGATTCTATCAAAAACGGCAAGTGCTTATGATAATTTATCAAAGATCTATCCCCATTATCAATACCAAAATATCTCCATAAAAAAATCATTATTCAGCTTACCTCTGAGTTATATGGGTTTTTCAGGATATTTAAATCCCTTATCTGGAGAGGCACAGGTCAATTATAAAGTGCCAAACATAAATTTACCAGCTATTAGTTGTCATGAAGTTGCACATCAGTTGGGAATAGCCTCTGAAAGTGAGGCTAATTTTATTGGTTTTTTAGCGGCAACAAAATATAATGACCTTTATTTTAATTATGCTACTTATATCAAGGCATTACGGTTTTCAATTGCAGGACTCTATTCCCTTGATGAAGAAAAGGCAAAAGAAATTATAGAAAATATACCGAAGGGAGTTCTAAAAAACATTGAAGAATCACAAGAGTTTTGGCTGTCTTATCAAAACGATTTGGAGCCATTTTTTAAACTATTTTATGACAATTATTTAAAAGCCAATCAGCAAAAAGATGGCATGAAAAGTTATAATAGAATGATTGATTTATTGGTAGCATACCATTTGAAGTACGGCATTTAATTGCATAAAGTTTTATAATCTTAAATTCTTAGCCTTGAAACACATCAAACCGAATTATGGAAAAGATTTAGTGAGAAATATTCAAAAGCAAATGATTAACCAAACTTTATTTATTTGAAGAAGGGCTATCTCAAGAGCTTTTTCTATTTTTGACAAACTTTAATTGTGCAAAAAGAAATTACTAGTATCCATAATTCTTTAATAAAAGAAGTTTTACGCTTGCAAAGTAAATCCCGTGAACGTAAAAAATCGGGACTCTTTATCATTGAAGGTAAACGTGAAATCTCTTTGGCCAAAAAAGGAAATTATCAATTTTCTACGATTTTATATTGTCCAGAAATTTTAAATCATAATGAATTGACCAACTATCAATTTGATTGTGAATTCATACAAATAAACAGAGAAGTATATCAAAAAATTGCCCAGCGAGATTCTACTGAAGGCATTATTGCCATTGCCAAAAGCAAAAATCTCACTATAGAAGCCATTAGTATAGAAAATAATAGTCCTTTAATTTTAGTTGCTGAAGCTCCTGAAAAACCGGGTAATATAGGAGCCTTACTAAGAACTGCTGATGCTGCAAATGTAGATATGGTTTTAATTGCTAATCCTAAAACAGATCTCTATAACCCTAATATTATCAGATCAAGTGTTGGCTGTGTTTTTACCAATAAAATAGCTACCGGAACAACTGATGAAATTATTAAATTCTTAAATAAAAATAGTGTGGCCATCTATTGTGCGGCCTTAACGGCTTCAAAACCGTATCACACCGTAAATTTTTCCAAGCCTTCTGCCATTGTGGTGGGTACGGAAGCAACGGGTTTAAGTGAGGAATGGTTAAAAAATGCCAGTCAAAATATAATTATTCCTATGCAAGGACAAATAGATTCACTAAATGTGTCTGTTTCAGCTTCAATTCTTATTTTTGAAGCCAAAAGACAACGTAATTTCAAGTAAATGAATAAAATTTATCTCATAATTTCTCTTGTTTTTGTTTTATTTTTAACCAGTTGTGGAACATCAAAAAGAGCAATTCAAAATGCTAAAGTTGAAAACAAAATAGAGCAACAATATCAAATATATAAGGGTGTAAAATATAAGTATGGAGGAACGGATAATAGAGGTTTTGATTGTTCGGGATTTGTTCAAAAAGTATATCGAGACGGATTACAAACGCAACTGCCAAGAGTGACCAAAGATATTGCTAAATTAGGTAGAAAAATCTCTAAATATAAACTTAAACCGGGTGACTTGGTATTTTTTAGACCGTCTAGAAGGTATAGACATGTTGGTATTTATGTGGGAAATAATATGTTTA
>Ga0209633_10001286_pt1 | contig 26319 bp, 25 predicted proteins | sample Cruoilmetagenom1_FD_187290 | JGI IMG/M metagenome (GOLD analysis project Ga0209633, IMG submission 187290) | Oil polluted marine microbial communities from Coal Oil Point, Santa Barbara, California, USA - Sample 1 (SPAdes) (version 2) | ecosystem: Environmental > Aquatic > Marine > Oil seeps ...
GCGCCGCTAGGCGCGCCCTGCCTAAGGTGGATAATTTTTCTGCAGAAAAAACCTTATGAAATTACCAGTGACTATGAGCAATTCATCTACGCCCTAAAGGGCGGAGATTTCTTGCTCATAAGGTTAAAATATTTTCTGCGCTTCGACGGAAATGGATCGATTAAATGAGTGTCATGTAAACGGTTCACTTTGCCCAATAGTCGCGGCTCGTCTACGGGTTCGGCATTTAAGTATCGTCAACGACGACCCTGAATTCTACGACAACCATAAAATACTCCCTCTACATACCACGCTGATGATCTTTAGATTGGAGTGCGCCCTTATAACCTCAAGACCAGTGAAAAAAGAAGAGGAAAAAAGATTGAAGCGTCTTATAGAGCCGCTACTCGAGAAGGGAGCTCCCAAGGGAGAGGGTTGCTCATTGGACCTCTTCTCAATAGGGGGCAGTCGTATAGAGGTAAAGCTTTCTTCTGGCAGATACGTAAGACCTCATAGCGCGATTTTGAGGATAAAAAACCTCATCTCGAAAGAGCTTGGAAAACAAAAGATAGGCATTAGAGGATTGGATATGACATCCTATAAAGCCGAGATCGGTCTTGAAAAAGAGCCGTTGCATCCCTTTGGAGTTCCATTTGCCGATCTAGAATTCAAGGGTTTGACCTGCTGCATCTCCTTTAAGGGGCTGGACGAGCAGGGGTTGGAGAAGGGCTACCCGGATAGGATAATTGCCCTGATTCAGGAAAAGGTGAAATTCCAATATTATGGGGGGAAGGGAGAGTATTGGAAGCTGCTGTGGAAGAGCACTGAGAAAAAAGGGTTGTGGGACAAAGACCCATCAGAGGAAATGGTCAGATTAAACTGGATCAAGCAGGGCCCATCAAAGGGAAGGTGGTTTTTCTACCCTCCCGCCGCTTCAGTGATAAAGGCAATGGAGGATCTCGCTGTAAGGGAGGTTCTCGCCCCTCTAGGATTCTCGGAGGTCATATCACCCCACGTAGTGCCCTTTGAGATATGGATAAAGACGGGGCACATGGAAGGAGTGCCAGGAGAGGTCTACTACGTGTCGGAACCATCCAGCAGGGACCCTGATGAATGGTCCACATTCTCGGATCTGGTAAAGATCACAAAGACCGTTCCAGACTTTAGCGGGCTCGTCACAAAACCCGTAGGAGGGATAACCTACGCTCAATGTCCTGTGATATACTGGTCACTTGAGGGTAAAACTCTGGATCCGGAGCAGTTGCCGATAAAGGTTTTCGACAGAAAGGCCGTCTCTTGCAGATATGAGAGTGGTGGGAGACATGGGATCGAGAGGATGGACGAGTTTCATCGAATAGAGCCGGTATTCATCGGCACCAGGGAGCAGATGCTGTCCTTGAGGCGTGAACTGATCGAGAGATTTTACCACGTTTTCGAGAAGATCCTGAACATCGATTGGAGGGCCGCCTGGGTTACCCCCTTTTACATGCAGCAGGCGGGCGAGTTCATCGAAGAGGAGGAGAGGGAAGAGCAGATCCCAGAAAAGATATCGGAGATAGATCTGGAGGATAGGGATAAAGGCACCATAGACTTCGAATCCAGGATGCCCTACAGGGAGGGGTGGCTGGAGTTTCAGAACCTCACGATAGTCGGCGATAAGTACACGAAGGCATTCAGGATAAAAGCTCCAAAGGAGGAGCTTTGGTCCGGTTGTGCTGGGATAGGCTTAGAGAGATGGTGTGCCTCTTACCTGGCTCAAAAAGGGCTCGACCCAGAGAAGTGGAATCTCAGAATCGAGGATCTGAAGGAGCCGATAAGATTTCTATAATCAGATCTCTATTTCGAGATCCTTTTCCACTTTCGTTATGGTGTCCTCCATCACCTTCTCGATATCGATGCCCTTTTCAACGCAAAGCGTTAAGCCAGCAGCGCAGATGTGGGCGTTCATCTCGTCCTTCAGTCTCGACATCTTAGCTATGGCCCCCTTCACATCGAAGCCATCATGTTCCGCCAGCATGGCAGCGATTATCTTGACCAGGTCCTCATTTTTCCCGTTCCCCAGTTCCAGCAAGTGTTTTGATGGCTTGAAGGTCAGTGGCATTTTTATACCATCTTGATCAAAAGTCGGTTGTAGCTCCCCCCTCTCATCTTTAGCCAAAAGATCAGTGGAAAGTGCAATATCCACCAACCCCCTCATCTCCCCAGGTGTGAACCATCTCATCTCAATTGAGCCGATCATCTCTATATCCATCCTGCTCAGAGCTCTGCTCCTTTTCAAGTTGAATATGCACGATAGCATCTTCTTGAGTTCTTCATCAGAATTCATTAAACCTCCTTTATCAATCCTCTAAATATGCCGGGATTCAAATCCTTGAAAGAGCCGCACAGGTAAGCTCTCTTCACAAAGGGCGTGTGCCTCATCAACCTTTCGGCCGGGAAGCGGTAGTGCACCATGATCGTCGTCTCTATCCCCGTGTCCAATATCCGGCTTAAGAAGGGTTCCAGATCGCAGCGCAGAAGGCCCATAACGACCCTACACTCTTCGTCAAGATCAAGCGCAACTCCTATTGAATCGGAGAGATCGTTTGCTTTTTCAATCTCTTCAAATCCCTTCAGGTTTCTGGTGTTCAGAAAGGTCTTCTCCGCCCCCAGGATCAGGCAGTCCATGACATCGCTCGCATTTCTCGCCCCTATGTCGAGCCAGATATCTTTGCCCTCTCCGGCGATCGCCCTGATCGCGTCGAAGTCAGGCTCTCTTCCAAGATATCCATCCACGTCCAAGACATATAACGGCCCTGGAAGATCGCCTAGAAAATCCTTAGCATCCCCCCTTGCCGTCCAAGTGTCGAAAGCTAACAGCTTCTCCCCCTGCAGAGGGATCAAAGCGATCTTATCAGGGATGGCGTCAGGAATTGTTTCCCCCCCCTTCTCTTTGCATCGTCCCACTCGTTCAGGATCTTCACCGCTTCGGAGGCGCACCGGGCGCAATCCTCTTCTCCCACAATCTCAAACTCGTCCTTTTCCCTGTTTGCAAACACCGCACATATGGAACCAGCTCTAGCTCCGTAGATCTGCGATAGGGTAAAGAGGCAGGAGCACTCCATCTCAAAATTCAACACTTTCGCTCTCTTAAGATCCGATACTAAGCTATCGGCCATTGAAGACCAGTATCCCTTGTATCCAGGTCTAGCTTGCCCCAGGTAAAAAGAATCGGTCGAGGCCCCTATGCCCAGATGGTACTTTACGTTTAGATCCTCGCAAGCCTGTATCAGAGCCAGCAAAACCTCGTAGTTTGCTATAGCGGGGTACTCCTTTCTGACGTATTGGGAGCTGGTGCCCTCCATCCTAAGGGAACCGATGTTAATTACCATGTCCCCACAATCTATGTCCCCACCGAGTGCTCCAGTGCTTCCAACCCTTATGAACGTGTCGCAGCCTATCTCCAAAAGCTCCTCCACGGCTATTGCTGTGGATGGGGAGCCTATACCAGTAGAACAGGCTGATATTCCAACTCCTTTATATTTCCCATTGACGCTTCTGTACTCCCTATGGTGGGCTACCTCTTCATAAGAGTCCCACTGGGATGTGATCTTCAAGACTCTATCTGGATCCCCAGGCATTAGGACGTATCTGTGGAGATCACCCGGAGCGCAAGATATACTATACTGCTTATTCTCGACCATTGGATGTTCAGCCTTTATCATCTTTCGCCTCTGCTATCCAATTCCCCATCTTCTCAATATAGGAAGAAGTAGTTTTTTCTACCATACCCTCATCTTTCGACTCCCCCTCGACTCTGACTATGGGCTCGGTACCAGAAGGCCTTATAAGCACCCAACCATCGTCGAGATATGCCTTAACGCCATCTATAGTCACGTACTCCACCCCTTTTTCGGCGAAGTGTTTCTTGCTCTTCTCGACCACATAGCCCTTCAATTTGTCCGGACACGCTATCTTGCGTTTGCTCATATGGTATTTCGGCAGTTCCTTTAAGATCTCAGATATAGGGCCGTTTCTGGCTATGATCTCCACCATTCTGGCGCTGGCCATCCCACCATCCCTGCAGTACTGGAAGTCTGGAAATATAATCCCGCCGTTTCCCTCTCCGCCTATCGGGGAACCATGCTCCATCATCGCCCTCGCTATGGACATGGGCCCAACTCTCATCATCTTTACCTCTCCGCCGTATTCCTTAGCCACATCCTGTAGAACTGAAGAGGTGTTGACCCCGGTGGGTATAACCTGTTTTCTCTTTTCTGCCCCCCTTAAAGCCTCCCGAGCCAATAAAGCTAGGGAGTAATCACCTTCCACGAATTCTCCTTTCCCTGTGACGAAGATGGCTCTATCTGCATCCCCATCGTGCGCTATCCCCAGATCGAAATCGTTCACTTTCATGAAGGATACAAGATCCTGGATGTTATCCCTTATAGGCTCTGGATCCCTTCCCGGGAATGCCCCGTCTAAATTTCCATTCAGGGTTACCACCTCGCACCCCAGTTCTCTAAGAAGTTGGGGCGTGGTGAGAGCTCCAACCCCGTTTGCGCAGTCCGCGACGATTTTTAGGTTTTTCGATTTTATGAGTTTTCGGTCTACCTTCTTCTTTATCCCCTCTATGTACCCTTCCAGAGGATCGGCCCTGGAGAATCTGCCGATGTTGTTCCAATCCGCCAACTTTATCGCGTTAGGGGGGGGTAAGAACAGCGAAAGCTTGCCGGATATTGAGCGGTAGAGCCTTTCTACCTTGCTCTCCTCATCCTTCGCTATCTCTATCCCGCTATCCCCCAGCGTCTTGATGCCGTTGAACTGGGGTGGGTTGTGAGAGGCCGTGACTATAAGACCCCCAGCAGCGGATGTGGTCTTGATGTAGTGTTGTATAGCCGGGGTAGGAGCATACCCCAGGTCTACGACATTGCATCCCACACTGAGTAAGCCAGCGACGCATGCTTTTCTCAGCATCTCGCTTGAGAGCCTTGCGTCTGAGCCTATGACTATCTCTTTTTTTCCTTTTCGGTAAAGGGAGCCAAACGCCTGAGAAAGCTCCATGCAGAAGTTTGCGGTCAATTCCCTACCGACAATTCCCCTTATCCCATTAGTGCCGAAGAGCATACCCGGTAATCGCTGAGGGGTATTATCTTTTTTCTTTTTTGTGAAGTTGCAGGAAATTTGAACTGATCGGGATGAAGGCATGAGAGATCGGCAGACCGCCAAAGCTTAATTAGCCCATTTACATCTCACCATCGTTAGATGTTGCGGGTCGGCGTTCTCGCCTCGGGAAGAGGGACAGACCTCCAGTCCATCATCGATGCATCCGAGGCTAAAAAGACAGATGCCAAAGTCGTCGTCGTGATCAGCGATCATCAGGATGCATACGCCCTGGAGAGGGCGCGCAGGCATGGAATAGATGCGATTCACGTCGAGACAAGGGGAAAAAAGAGGGAAAATTACGAGGCGGAGATAGACGCGATCCTGGTGGATCGTGATGTGGGGCTCGTGGTAGGGGCTGGCTGGATGCGTATCTTAAAGCCTTTCTTCATCGATCGCTGGAGAGGGAAGCTTATCAACATACATCCTTCTCTGTTGCCCTCGTTTCCCGGGACCCATGCCCAGGCGGATGCGATCGGCTGGGGAGTAATGATTGCGGGTTGTACGACCCATTTCATTACCAGGGAAGTGGACAGGGGGCCGATAATCCTTCAAGCAGCCCTCCCGGTTAAAGTCACGGATACAAAAGAGTCGCTGGCTCAGAGGATCCTGGAGGTAGAGCACCAGATCCTCCCCAGAACCGTTGAGCTGTTGGCGCAGGGGCGCGTTAGGCTCGTTGATGAGAAGGTAGAAGTCCTGTCGGGAGACTCCTGGAAGGATCTGTATCCGACGATTCCGGGGGTTTTGTACAGCGAAGGATATTGAATTATAACGTCTAAAAAGTCGTTCCCCCTGAAACAGCGATCGTTCATGTAACTCGGCTTCTTATCGCATTTATCCTCAGCTACGGGCCCTAGCGCCTGTGCGCGATGGCATATATGATGACGCAAATCCCCACCACGACGAGGAAGAGCGGAAACCAGAAGGTCGCGAGCCTGTCGAGCCCGTGGAGTCCTATAAACATGAATATAAGCGCTAGAATGACTGGCCCTCCTAAAGACCTGCGGTACTCAGGTACGAACCACCTCGCCACATTGAGACAGAGGATGATCGCGCCTACGCCTAGAAACGCCCAAGCCCACCAGTTTTCGCCTACCATATCTGGATAGTTTATATGCCCCCAGATGATGAGGCCAGCCAGGATGAGTATGAGGCCCCAGCCTACGCCATAAAATGGATTGCCTCGATGTTTCTCGTGTTCTGTCCACTTCTCCTCTTTTTCGCTTTCTTTTTCGCTTTCTTTTTCGTCGATCATACTATTTTTATAGTTATCATTGATTACTATTTAAAGTGTCTCAAAATTCGTTCATGCTTCCCGACCCAGTTGAAGCTCAGGCTGAAGTGCTGGAGCGGTTGGTCGCGGGGTACGCGAAGACGGATTACGGAAAAGGCGTCGTAGTCGAGGATTTCCGGAGAATGCTCACCCCTACCGCGTATCAGGACTTTCTTCCATATCTCGAGAGAGTGAGGAGTGGAGAGTGGCAGGTGCTTCTCTCAGAGCCCCCGATAGAGTGGGCCATTACAAGAGGAACCACAGGTAAACGGAAGATGATTCCTCTGACGCCCGAGGATGTGGAGATAAGGCTCCAATGTGCGCCAAGAGCGGTCTTTTCATGGGTGGAGCGCACAGGTCAGGCCGATGTGCTGGATGGATACGTGCTCAACCTCGGATACCAATCTACCCTGAAAGGGGAGAAGGTTGGGCACAGCTCGGGCATCTACTCGAGATATGGAAAGAACTGGGGGAGGATGGTGCCGGATCAGGGGGAGATAGACTCTTTGCCGGACGATAGCAGTAGATTCGCTCTTATCTGGGATAGGGCTCAGAATAAAGAGATTACCATGTGTTGCGGCGTTACTCAACAAATGGTCAGATTTGGCTCATGGCTTCGAAGGAGCCAGCACACCCTGCCGAAGAAGGTCTGGAACGTGAAGCTCCTCGCCTGCACGAGCGTTGCTCACATCCACGATCGATACTCCTACCCCCTGCGTGCTTTGTACGGGCGGCATGTGGATATAGTGGAGATGTATGGGGCGACTGAGGGAATGTATGGGCAGCAGATGGATTCTCGACGGGGAATAGTTCCGAACTATGACTCCTACTTCTTTGAGGTTCAGCTAACCCGTAGGAGGCAGAAGATGCTCTATGAGCTCAGGAGCGGTGAGTGGGGGAGGCTCATCGTCTCATCTCCCGTGCTGCCGCGGTACCTCATCGGCGATATGATCCAATGTATAGGCATCGATGAGAATGGATACGGAAAATATTTTAGAGTTTGGAGAGGGCGCAGGAGAAAAGCGCCCGCTTCGTCATCGCCTTTTTGCCCGATATAGGGTCGCGGAGTTTGAGCGACCACGAAATATTTTTAAGTCAAATCCGTTCTTTTCGTCCATGGTTAAAATAGTGGTCCCTCACCCAGAGAAGTGTACATTTTGCAGATATTGCGAGCTCATATGCCCCTACTTCCACGAGCATGTGGTAAACCTGAGAAAATCGAGGATCAACGTTATAAGACCCGCCTATGATCTTTCGTTCCCCGTGACCTGTACCCATGGGTATGGGTGTGATAAGGAGTGCATAGATGCCTGCCCAGAAGGGGCGATAAGAGACGTTGACGGGATAGTCAAGATAGACGAGGACCTCTGCCTGGAGTGCGCCAGCTGCGTCGATGCTTGCCCCTTCGGAGCGATAAAGATCTACAAGGGAAAAGCCTGGAAGTGCGATTTATGCGGCGGCAATCCGAGATGCGTAGCCTTCTGTTCTCAAGGTGCCCTAACCTATGAAGATGGGGAAGAAGCGGATAAACAAATCTTCGAAGAGATGAAAAAAGTCGTGGAAGATTGGAGGAAAGACTATGTACTTCAATTATAGGATGCTCATCGTGGATCTAGACGAGAAGGAGATTTACACAGAAGAGCTCAGTAAAAAACTCCTCGAGAATACGCTGGGTGGTTGTGCCCTGGGTGCAGCTCTGCAGTACAAAAACCTAAAACCAAATATAGATCCGCTGAGCGGGGATAACGTTATAATAATAGCTCCCGGCGCCCTGACCGGAAGTTTGATCCCGACCGCCAGCAAGACCGCATTCTTCGCCAAGTCGCCCTTAACTAATGGGTGGGGAGAAGCGGTGGCAGGAGGGAGCATCGGCGTCGAGCTGAGGAGCTGCGGGTACGAGGCCCTTATGATAAAGGGTAAGGGCGATCAACCAGTTCAGATAAGGATAGAAAATGACGAGGCCGGGATAGAAGATACTGATCTTTGGGGCAAGGACACCTACGAATGCTCGGAAAAACTTAGCAGAGGCGGGTTTTCAACCGCTTGCATAGGAATCGCGGGAGAGAATCTGGTAAAGATTGCCTCGATCGAATGCGATGGGAGACAGACTGGCAGGATCGGGCTGGGAGCGGTTATGGGCTCGAAGAGGCTAAAAGCGATAGCGGTCAAAGGGAGTAGGGACATCGAGATGGCTGGCAAGAATATCGAAGGGATCGCCAGGAAATGGTATCTCAATCTTATAAACCATCCAAGCTATAAGGACGATACCAAATATGGTAGTGGGGAGTTTCTGGATTGGATGAACAGCGAAAGAGGGACCTTTCCCACGAAAAACTGGCAGAAAAGCGTATTCGAAGACAGAAAAGAGATAGATCCATATTACTGGGCCCCCAGGTACTCGGTAAAAAATAATGCCTGTTTCTCCTGCACTAAGCCATGTGGCAAGATGTTTACCATAAAAGAAGGAAAATACGCTGGAACTAAAGTGGATGGTCCTGAATACGAGACTTTATACTCTCTGGGTGGGGAGGTCTGCAATTCCGACATAGAGGTTCTTGCGAAGGCAAATGAATTGTGCGATAGATATGGCCTGGATACGATTTCCACTGGCGTCACTATTGGATTTGCCATGGAGCTATACGAGAGGGGGATTTTAACCAAGGAAGATGTCGGATTAAAGCTGAACTTCGGAGATGGGGATGCTTTACTGGAGATGATAAGAAAGATAGCCTACAGGGAGGGGATAGGCGACACCCTGGCCGAAGGCAGTGCACAGGCGGCCAGGATCATCGGGAAAAATGCTGAAAGATACGCGATCCACGTTAAGGGGCTAGAACCCCCAGCCTACGATGCGAGAGGGTTAAAAGGCATGGCCCTGGCTTTTGCGACCTCGCCGAGAGGTGCATGCCATCTGCGTTCTGGATTTTATGGGCTCGATCTGACGGGCAAGTGGTGGAAATTTGAGAATGTGGATAGATTCTCTACAGAGGGAAAGGGAGAAGCTGTAGCTACGATGGAGGATGTGATGTCCCTTTACGATACCTTAGGAGTATGCAAATTCTCCAGGCATGTTTACCTGGTGGAAGGTTTACCCGAACTGGTCAAGGCGGTTACCGGTCTGAAGTTTTCGGTGGAAGAGTTATTGCACATCGGAGAAAGAACTAACTGGATCAAGAAATTGATCAATTTAAAGGAAGGGTTGACGAGAAAAGATGATTCTCTACCGCCAAGGATGACGGAGGACGAGATAAAAGAGGGACCTTCAAAGGGAAGTAAAATTACCGTTGAAGAGTTGCAAATAATGCTCGACGACTATTATGCTGCAAGGGGTTGGGATTCGGAAGGTAAACCAAATGAAGAGCAGGTAAAAGAGGTGGATGCGCTCTAGAACTTCTTGGATAAGTTAGCAGGCCAGGTAAACCCTCAGGAACTCGTCCCACTGGTGATCGACCGCAAATCCAAGGAAACCAGATTCGCCATCGTAATACTCGAAGTACTCCCATGAAGATGCGGGGAAATATATGGAGAGGCCATGGGAGTCGATAACGGACCCTCCTTCAACCCAGACGGAATCGCTGTGTCTTTCGGCTATCATGCTCCTCCCTATCTCTACCATCAATTCAGAGCAACAGCTGCCCAGGTTCTCATCCTCCGAGAGGAGTTCACACAGGTGGTATAAATCCACGTAATACGGGTAGTAATAGCTCTGAACCTGGCACCTCGCCTCTTTTATAAATGGCTTGATCTCATCGATGTTTGAGATCATGAGTTGGGCGAGTTCATCGATACGGAGCGTTAGTTCATCCATGCGGGAGATATCAACAGCTGAAATCGTCGTGTCCATTGCATCCCCATAATACTCGTCATACTCCTTAACTATCTTCCTGGAGAGTGTTCCAGGGCTCATATGGTGATCTTCCTCCAACGCTTTCAGCACCTTATAATACGGCAGACCGTCACCTGGCACGACTTCCTGAGATGCCACCATATATGATGCTATATCCGTCAAATCATATGCAAGTTCGACCATTCCCATCAGGCAGGCGTCGAATATTATGATCTCCAATCTCTCATCCCCCACCCCCTCCTTTAGGGCTTCTATGAGCTCACTATGGGAGAGAAAGTCGTGATCCGTATCATCCTGGGCTATTCCCCTGCTCTCGTTGCCCTGGTATTCAGTTATGCCCGACCCATGATCCCATATCACCAGCGCATAATTATCCGCGGGGTAATTCCTCATGGACCACTTTATGAAGTTGGCCAAAACCGCCGGATCGCCCATGTTGGCCTCATATCCCTGCCAAACCTCCTCATGGGCGAGCAGCGGGGAATTGATGGAATAGGGGTCATCATCCCCCTTTACCTTAGTTAAATGTGTGTCCCCCGAATCAGGTCCGTCATATAATACCAGAACGTTGGTTTTAGTCGGGTCAGCGTGCTCCATCTCGTTCATGTCAATTAACCCCACATCGTTGAGGTTGTTATCTGCATCGAGATAGACCATGAAGGTCCAGTGGTCCTCCCCCGTGAACCAGATGGGAGACCCAACGGGAATATACAGTAGAGAAAAAGCCACCGCAAACGCGATCGTGAACATCCCGCTTTTCGAATTCATTATATATCTATATATCCCCCATGGTATAAACGTTTTATGAACGGAATGAGGTGTAGAGCCCGGAAAGAATTTCTGGGAAACTGACACCCCTGATAAGAATTACCATGCCGAACTACAACCCCGCTCCCTTCCTTAGCGTTTCAGCCAGGTCTGTTTTTTCCCAGGTGAAGTCCGGATCCTCCCTGCCGAAGTGGCCGTAGTTCGTAGTTTTCCTGTAGATCGGTCTTCTCAGGTCCAGCTGCTCTATTATCTCGCCCACGGTAAGGCTAAAATGGTTCTTTGTGAGCTCCACTATCCGCTCCACCGGAACCCTGTTTGTCCGGAATGTGTCTATCATTAAAGATAGTGGTTCTGAACTTCCAATCACATAGGAAATCTGAATCTCGCACCTGTCTGCAAGACCCGCGGCAACGATGTTCTTTGCTATGTATCTTGCCATGTATGAGGCGGATTTGTCCACTTTTGTGGGATCTTTTCCGGATAACGCCCCTCCTCCATGCCCTCCAACGCCCCCGTAGGTGTCCGCAATTATCTTTCTCCCCGTGCAACCCGTATCAGCTATGGGCCCTCCTATGACGAACCTCCCAGTGTTGTTTATGAAATATCCGGTATCGGCGTCGAGCCACTCTCCACAAACGGGCTTTATCACCTTTTTCATTATGTCCGATCTGAGCTCGTCCATTGTTATATCGGGGTCGTGCTGTGCCGCAACCACAACCGAGTCAACTCTTTTAGGGGTTCCATGATCGTACTCCACCGTAATCTGGGATTTTCCGTCCGGTCTCAGATAGGGGATCATCTTCTCCTTTCTGACCTCTGAAATTTTTTTCGTCAGTCTGTGTGCGAGCAGTATTGGCAAAGGCATGAACTGAGGGGTCTCGTTTGTTGCATATCCAGACATCATCCCCTGGTCTCCTGCACCGAGTTCTTTGTCTTCTAAGTCAACGCCCATTGCGATATCGGAGCTCTGTTCATGTATCGCTGTGAGCACGCCGACGGACCGGTAGTCAAATCCATACTCGGGCTTGGTGTATCCCACATCCTTCAGTACGCCTCTGACGACCCTCCCCACATCCACATAGGCCCTGGTTGTGATCTCACCTGTCACGATGATAAAGCCCATTCCTGCCATGGTTTCGCACGCTACCCTCGCCTCGGGGTCGCCCTTTAACAATTCGTCCAGAACTGCATCGGATATCTGATCGCAGACCTTGTCCGGGTGACCCTCCGTCATGGATTCGGAGGTAAACAAAAACCTTCCCGCTCTCAACTCATCGCCTCTTTTTACCTAGCTGATCACAGAGAAGAAACTCTCTTTATATAAATTTTGATGAGGCACCCATACCTCAGTTTTCACTTTTTAGGCACATAATACTAGACGTCTAGTTCCAATTTTTTAATGATGTCTTTTTGCTTCCTGGATATTTCAGATGCGATGAAACTTTCGTCCTGCAGAGATATTGTAAAAATCGGAAGTTTTTTAGGGTTAGATGCGCATATAAAAACAGTGATAAACATGAAAAAAGGAATGAGTAGAAATTGGGTGCTAGCCGTGATAGCTGGGATCTTAATTGCTATTCCTGTGATCCCCATTGTGCAGGCATTAGACGATGTTCGGACAGATGAAGAAGAGGAAACAGTTATCGAAGTCTGGACAGATGAAGCGAGCTATTCGAGCGAAAAGCCCATAATTGTCCTCGTCAAGAATGTTGGGGATGAAACTATAACAATAGATAAAATTGGGATTGAGAGAGCAAATAAAGACCCCAAACCGATTGCACCCCCAGAGCCTGATTATCCCCCTGAGCCTACACGGTTCTCCTATCCTTCTGAGCCTCTATCGATCTATTATGATGACTATAATGAATATTTGAGGGAACACGAAGAGTGGCGGTACGAATGTGATAGAATAGATTATGAATATAAGGAGGATTATGAGAGGTGGGAATACGATTGCAATAAAGTAAGAGAAGAATATGAGAGTACTCCAGAGTATAAAGAATACGCGAGAAAATACAGAGAATGGGTACACAGAAATATTCTGTATAGTCTCAGCCCAGGCGAAACTTTAGATCCAGGTAAAGAAAAATCCTACACCTGCTGGGAGACCAGGGATGAGGAGCATCGTGGCTATAATTATACAGTTATAGTAAAAGTATCTTGGAAAGAAGAATTCGCACTATTAGAAGTGCTGCGCTTAGATAATTTATTGGAAAAGTTGGGCTTGGAATGTCCTGAGGGGCCAGGATTTAAAGAGCCAGAGAAATGGCCGGGATCCGTCACCGATGTAGTCCTTATAGTCTCTACGAATTTCCGTAATGATCCAAGCGCCATATCAGGTAGCATACCAATCTTCGCGGCTTATCTCATTGAGATCATTCCCATTTTACTAGATTTCACGGAATGGGCTATGGGGGGCGGGTGCATATCCCAGGAGGATGCTGCGTACAGCGACTTTTATCTGGAATAACAAAAATTTGTAGAGTCCGTGCCAGGATTTTATCACAATCCTTGACCCATTTTTTATATATTATGCTTGTAGCTATCAAAAGTGGAAGCATCAGCCAAAGAGCCTTAAAGAAAATTTTTAATACTTTTGAGAGCTTACCTACTCGTATGGCAGTTAAAAATGTAAAACGGCAGATAGATATGGTTCCAACAAAGATAAAAAAAATGTCTGCCCAAATAGAAGAGCACAATACGATTCTGTCCGAGATAAAGAACGAATATCCAGAATTAGAACGGTTAATCAAAGATTTGCAGGCAAAACCGATCGAAACAAAGGAGGATGTGAGCAGGATTGCAGGCGAACTGGGAACGTTGAGATCGAGAATAAACGATTTCGTCAAAAACTCAGCAGCACTAAAAAAATCGGTGTCTAAAATTGACAAAAACTTCAATGCATTGCTCAAGGCGACAACCAAGGCGGAATCCGCAGCAATCAAAGATCCTTGAGCATCCTAAATGGATTTATTTCTTCCATCACCATAAAGAGGTGAAGTTGGATGAGGTTATGGATTATCTCTAGAATAGGAGGATGAAAGATGGAAGCCATCAATGTTGAAAGATTGGTTAAAAAATATGGGAATAATGAGGTGCTCAAGGGCATAGACATGAGGATAGATGAAGAGGAATTTTATGCTCTTATGGGGCCAAATGGTTCTGGAAAAACCACCCTGGTTTCGATCATCGCTTCTGTGAGATCTCCGACAAGCGGGAATGTAAAGATTTACGGGAAAAAACCCGATAATGCAAAGGAGCTCATGGGGTATGTGCCTCAAGAGAATTTCTCATCCCCCATGCTCACTGGAAGAGAAAATCTGCTCTACTTCGCCGGCATCCTTGGTTATTCGAGAAGCGGTGCAAAAAAGCTGGTGGACGAGATATTAAATAAAATGGGGTTGAGCGAAGATGCCGACAAAAGAGTTTCCAGGTACTCGGGGGGGATGAGGAAGAAGCTGGAGGTCGCTACAGCGCTTTTCCCCGGCGTAAAGATCCTGATATTGGACGAGCCGACCACTGGTTTAGATCCATCGGCGAGAAGGGAGTTTTTCGGTTTGATCGAGGGGATGAAGAAAGGATTGACCATTTTACTCATCACCCATATCGGCGCTGACGCTGAGTTAGCGGATAGAGTCGGTTTGATGGATAACGGAAAAATAATAGTGGAGAACTCACCTGAAGGATTGAAAAAAGGAAGTGGTCTGGAGAACGTGTTAAACGTCGAAACGCCGATAAAGAGCGAGAAGGTCGCAGGCGTCCTGAGCAAATTCAGCGAGGGGAGAGTGCTGGAGACGGAGATGGGATACAGGATATATAACAAGGAGCCAGAAAATATAACACCGGAGATAGTACGCGTGCTCGATGGAATTGACTGTAAAACTACCAAGATCGAGATCATAAAACCCTCTCTCGAGGACGTCTTCTTCAAACTCACCGGAAAATCGATGGTTGTGAGTTAATGAGACAGGTAGCAGTTGTAATGATCAAGATGATCAAAGAGCTCCTGAGGGAGAAGGTCGCTTTATTCTGGATAATAGCCTGGCCTATCCTCTGGGTTCTGATGGCCTGTGTTATCTTTACGAGGGGTCTCCCAGAGGATGTCGTACAATATGCTAGAGGCTCGAGCACCATTTGCATGATGACATTTGCGTTGATGATAGCTGGAATGACCAGTATTCCAGGGAGTATCGCTGATGACAGGGAAAGGGGTCTGCTCTCGAAGTTGAAATCGATGCCCATAAGGCCGTGGAAGGACATCACCGGCAGGATCCTGGGATTATTAGTTTTCTCAGCTTTGGCCGTTATCCTTGTAGCGCTGGTGGGCTATGCCTGTGGTGCGAGATTTTCCTTCACTTTTGTGAAGATCGGGCAATCGTTCGGTTTCTTTCTTCTCATCCTGCTCACCTCAGCTGGCATAGGAATGCTGGTTGGAACCTTCATCAAGAACGTGCAGGGAGCCATAATGACCGGGGTCGGGATCTCCGTCGTGACGGCCGCTATTTCGGGTGTGATGTCGCCCTATTCGAGTCTTCCACCATGGCTTCAACAGCTCGCCAGGGTCTATCCGATTTCCTCGGCCAACTCCTCGGTCCTCTATCTTCTAGCCAATGGGGAGGAGGCAGCGGGTTATAACCCTTTGATGGGGGGCCGAATCGCTCTCACCATGATTTTATCGGTAGCGATCTTCATCGTGGGCATTATCATCTATTCAAAACTCTGTTGGAGACGGGAATAAGCAAAAAATTTATCTACCCCATTCAGACTATGCCAACGTGAAACGTAGCTCTAGAGTTTGGAAAAAGAAAGGCAACATGCGCTGGAAATGGCGAAAAAAGAGAATGAAGAGAAGACTGAGAGCTCAGAGAAGAGCTAGAGCTTAAGGGGGCATGGGGTAGTGGGATCCTCGCGGGCTCCAGTTATCAGGGGTATGATTTGCGACGGGTTTGCTGACTTCAAAAGAATGATGATTAACTGGAGCGATGACCCCTCAGGAAGAAACCCGCTGACCTGGGTTCAAATCCCAGTGCCCCCACTAGAGGCTTTTAATGGCTAAGAGAAGAAGACTGAAGAGCAGCATAAGATCATCATCCAAGTCCTTAGAAAGAAGGTTGATGGAGAGGGGCAGAGCTCTAAGGCAGGACCCTACACTGATATTGCCCATATGCCACGGGGCTTGTAGAAGGTGCGCATTCGATTCCTTAAGAAAAAAACTCCCCCTCTTGAAAAACATGGATGAGCTCAGGGTAAGGAAAGAAGCCAACAGGAAAAATCTGATCGGGGCTGTGGCAGGAACTATATCGCTAACCTTTGATGAGAAGGCCCCCTATCTGATGATCGCGCACATGCCACAAGGGGATGTGAGCTATGCTTTAAAGGGAAAGGCGGATCAAGACCTGCTCATCGGCATCCAATATTATGATGATCCTTTTCTAAGGTTGTTTGCCTTCAGGAATATGGCGAAGAGAAAGAAGCTCCACATATACTCGTGGGGTAACCTCATAACCTGTAGCGATATCACCGATCCCCCCAAAGAGTTCATCGAATGGGTGAGCAAAAAGTACGAGATTGAAGGAAAGGATATAAAGGTCAGGTGGTCGACGACGGAGCTTGAGTTTGGAGATGAGAGGAGCAAAGCCAAAACCAATACCATATCAAAATTTCTACAGTACACCGCTCTTCCGGAGTTAGAAACCATCGAGGTGAAGGTGGATATTCTCAACTGCAAAACCTCGTGTGATCGCTGCATTATGGACGATTTAGATCCCGGTTACGCTAGCTACATAAAGGGAGAAATAGACGACTCAGAGTTGTTTAAAAAGTATAGAGAAGAGCTGAAGACCATGGCCCCTGAGAGAGACTTCTTCATATCGGAGAACGACTGCTATGGGGGCGACAGAGATCTATTTATCTCAAGCCTGGGACCCAATGAGGTAGAGAAGATAGCTCTTAATGTCGGATTGAAGCGCGGCATTTACATAGATAAGGGCACCTCTTCCAAGTTGATAGAAGCGATTTGGGATGAAAGCAAAGAGGACATGGTAATGGCAGTCGTGGGGGACAGCTCTCTGGCAAAGGAAGTGCTCTCCCTCAAAACTGGTAGCTCTTCGGATCGTTTGGGGAGAGGGTACTTTATGAGAAGGGTCAAGGAGATAGGCGCTAAGTTACCCACTTATAAAAAATTGCCGAAAGTCGCTTTGGTCGCGGACGAGATAGCGAGAGCCTATAAAGCCGATGGAGAATCGCTAGCTCTTGGGGTGCTGGAGGGTTGGATGAGAAGGGGCGAGGACACGAAAGTGAAAAGCGTCATTAGGGCGTTCTTACTGGCTTTAAATGCCGAAAAAGGGAGCGATTGGCGATTTAGCCAGATAGAGATGGAGCTTGGAGAGTATCTTAGGGGACATGCTCAAAATCTGCTGGAGAGTGAAGGGGATGAATATGACTCGGTGTTAAAAGAGATGGTAAGGGAGACGGGAGTGACGGAGGAGATCTCATGATTTTTTCGACTCATAATTTAATCATAGAGGAGATATAATTAGAATGTTAGGTGTAATAGGTTCGGGGAATGTGGGCACGGCGCTTATAAAAGGAGCCGTTGAATCGAACTCCGAGATAATTGCTTCGGACGTCGACGAGGATAGGCTCAAGAATCTCCGGAAGGAGTTTGGGGTGGAAACCACAACCGACAACGTGAAGGTTGCGAGGAAGGCGGATATAGTGCTATTGGCAGTCACGCCGCAAATGATCGGGCATGTGCTGAACGAGATAAAGAACGAACTAAAGGGCAAACTCCTGATCTCCATTGTGGCTGGAGTTGACACGTCCTTCATCGAGTCGATCATCCCGAAAGGAACACCAGTGATAAGGGCCATGCCAAACATCGCTGCGATGGTGGGTGAGGCGGCAATTGCGCTTTCAAGAGGACAAAACGGTAACAAGGAGCATTACGATGTGGCCAAAGAGATATTTGAAAAAGTGGGAAGAGTAGTAGAGGTGGAAGAGGACCTTATGGATGCCGTGACGGGGCTAAGCGGGACAGGCCCTCTATACATATTCATGATGGTTGAAGCTCTCTCGGATGCGGGGGTTAAGGCAGGTCTCCCAAGAAAAGTATCCGATGCGCTTGCCATACAGACCCTATATGGCTCTTCCAAGATGGTCAGGGATCTCGGTCGGCACCCCGCCGTCTTGAGAGATCTGGTCACCTCGCCGGGGGGAACGGCGATATCCGCTCTTCACAGTTTGGAAAAGGAAGGGTTCAAGGCTAGCCTGATGGAGGCTGTGGAAGTCGCGACTAAAAGGGCAGGCGAGCTTGGTAAGAAGTTTGAACGGCGGCAATCGCTGCAGGTAGAGGATAAGCCTCTAACTCCACAAGTTCGGCGAAAAATTAAAGAGTGAAAAGTTATTTTAAGGTCTTCACAGAGAGGTGCAAATGTCAATCTGGTTTACCGAACCGTCGGTGGGTGCTCTAAACCTAAGCAGTGTTGGGACCATGGTTCAGCACCTGGGCATCGAGTATACGGAGGTGGGCGATGATTATATCAAAGCGAGAATGCCCGTCGATGAGCGTACTGTACAGCCGGCCGGAAAGCTTCACGGCGGGGCAACCGTAACTCTTGCCGAGACCCTCGGGAGCGTCTCAGGTTATATGTGCGTGGACCCCGTAAAAAATTACTGCGTCGGAATGGAGATAAACGCGAACCATATCCGACCAGTGGAGGAGGGTTTTGTCTATGGCACATCCAAGCCCATTCATCTCGGCAAATCGTCCCACATATGGGAGATCAAAATCACTAATGGAGACGGGAAGCTTGTCTGCATCGCCCGGCTAACGCTGGCGGTTCGCGATATTTGAGAGCACCCATGAGGCTGACGAGTAAGGCAACAGCACCGGGATGAATCAAGTTATTAACTCTAAGAAAATATTTATTAACTAGGGGTTTCTTATCCTCTGAAGAGGTACCACCAATACCCGGTGAACCGTCATACGGGATCTCGAGACAGTAGTTGAAAGATGGCAGAAATCGGACAGATGGCAAATGAGCTCAAAAGACATGCTCCTTTTACTTTTTTAGGGACGCTTACGGGCATTATCATCATGATCGTGATAGTTTTTGGGGGCTTTTTTTCTCAGGTCCATCCAATTTCTCGGGATATTTTTTACGTCCTGCATCCGACCCATGTCTTATTGAGCGCGCTTGTAACTACAGCCTTGTTTATGAGGTACGGGAAGAAAAATGCCTGGTTTGCAGTTTTGATCGGCTATACCGGCGCGATAGGCATAGCGACGATAAGTGATTCGATTATTCCATATTTGGGCGAAGCTCTACTTGATCTGCCAAATAGAGGCATCCATATAGGCTTTATCGAAAAACCGTTGCTGACAAATCTTGCGGCCCTGCTTGGCGTAATGATAGGTCATTGGAAATGGATAACTAAATTTCCGCACTTTGGACATGTGCTAATAAGCACATGGGCATCGCTATTTCACGTCATCACAGCACTAGGTGCAACGGTGAGCTGGATTCAAATTATCGTTGTCCTCATATTTTTGTTTCTTGCAGTATGGGTTCCCTGCTGTACAAGCGATATAGTCTATCCTCTGCTGTTCACGGGAAAAACTGCCCGATAGTATGTTTCTAATACGATTAGCTGACCGTTCAAATTAACCGTCTATAGATCGTATGATCGATGTGATGTGCAATGGGATAGGCTTTATTCACGATCGGCTAGCCGATCACAACTCTCTCACCGAGCTCTCTGCCTTCTTTAAATCTCTTATAATCCAGCCTCTGGAGTAGATCATGCCTCCTCCCGTAAACCGCATGATCGGCCATCAGCTCGCTCAACCCCGGCGCGACCATGAAACCATGGCCACTGTACCCGCACATGAAATATATGCCGTCTTTCTCACCCACGACGGGCACAGCATCGGGTACGACATCATAGAGGCCGGCCCACTGTCTGAGTACTTTCAACTTTCTTGTGGCCGGAAATACCGAGGACAGCCTTTTGGTGCATTTGCTCAAAAACTCAAGGGTCGAGGATACGTCAAACGAGGGACTGTGCCTCATATCGATTCCAGTTATTATTTCCCCCCTAACTGTCTGATGAGCGTAGAAACCCTCGTTCATCATAACGATCATCGGATCCAGAAAATGGGAGAGGGTTTCAGTAACCAGGATCTCGTGTTTTATAGGCTGGTTGGGCAGGTTTATCCCTATGGATCTTAAGAGGGGGGCAGTGTGGGCGCCGGCGCATATGAATATCTTTTCTGTCTCGATCTCTCTGTTGGAGGTCACCACTTTCAATCCATCGTCCACTTTTAAGACCTCTTCATGGGTCGAGACCTCGACGCCCATCTTTTTGACCCTGAAAAACATGTCGTATGTGACGTTGAGGGGATCGACATAACCATCCTTTCGGTTATAAGAACCTCCAACGATTCCCTCGGTATTCAGGTAGGGAGATATTTCCTCACACTGCTCCGGCGTTACCATCTCGGTCTTCACCCCCATCTCGTTTTGGATCGAAACGTTCTCTTCCAGAGCATTGAACTCTTCATCGGAGGTGGCGAGCATTAGATAACCACCCTGTACGAAATCATCCATGTTTTCGAATATGGGATAACTTATCTTCATCAGCTCTATGTTCTCCGAGCAGCTAAACTGCTGTCTTATCCCTCCTGCACACCTGCCCGTCGCTCCACTGGCCAGGTAACTCTTTTCCAGGATCAGGACGTCGCGAAAATTCCTCTTCGCTAAGCTAAGAGCCAGGGAAAATCCAGTTATGCCCCCTCCGATTATCACGCCCTCTTTTTTATTTTCGACCATCACTCATCATCCCGGAAAGAGCTTACATCTAAAGGTAGAAGGGGAGGTCTGATCGATGGCGGTCTCTTTTTTGTTCCATTTACCTTGCCCGAGATCAAGGCCTCTACCAGGGCGGAACAACCTCTCCCCTGGCATGTGCCCATGCTGCATTTCAGATACCGGTTTACCTCCTCGAGAGAAGTCAGACCGGCATCGATACACTCCTCGATGTCCTTGAGGGTGACGTCCTCGCACCTGCAGACTATGACCTTTGATTTATCCATTTTTTCCCACCAATTTTAGATTTCTGACTTTTTCGGCTATCGAGCTTGGGGCCACCACCCTCACCAGGAATTTTGACAGCATGCTGCTTCTCACGATTCCTTCACCTATTATCTCACCATTACTATCCAGGAGCTTGACCCTATCCTCCGATTTAGGGAACTGGAGCATTTCGTAGGGGAGGGTTACGAGACTCGTACCGTTCCCCCAGTCTTTCACCAAAAAGATGGCCAGACCAGGGCAGGCTGAGACGCACAAACCACATCCGCTACATCTCTCTACATGGATCTCCGGCAATGAGACCAGACTCTCTTTAGTTATGGCACCTCTAACACAGGATGCCACGCAGGGATCGCACGGTATCTCCTGGGAGCAGGCGATGATGAGTCTGGTCCCCTCCCTCTCAAACGTCCTTTCCTCGATCGCCCCTATCTCGGCTTCTTTTTCTTCCGATGTGACAGTTCCGTAGAGTTTTTCTCCACCTCTTTTTATTTTCTCGCTGAAGGGTCCAGCCCTGAACTCCTCCAACCGGCTCTTGAGCCTTTTCAACTCCTTTTCCGCGTCATTTTCTTCCTGCGCATTCAGTATGCATCTTAGACCGCTCATCTTCCCCTCAATCATGGCGGTCGTCGCCTCTTCTATTGACGAAGCATCTCCAGCCACCAGCACGTCTTTTCTGGAGGTTTTTCCGTCTTCATCGTGGTCGACGACCCATCCTCCCAGCTCTTTTATGAACCTGCTAGAGCAACCCATCTGCTGTAGGAGCCTGACATCCGGCGTCAGCCCGACCGCCAGACAGATCAGATCCACATCCAGCAGCTTCTCGCTCCCTTCGACCTCTTTCCCGTCTTTTAAGGATATTATCCCGGCCCCCTCGACTTTGTCTTTGCCTATTGCCCTTTTGATGGTGTGGTTCAGCAATATGGGGATGCAAAACCTCCTGATTTTTTGGGCATGAACGCCATAACCCCCCACCTTACCCATTGCCTCTATTATGGTTATCTCATCGGCGCCAGCTTGTAACATTTGGTAAGCTAGGATGAGCCCGACGTTCCCGCTCCCCACTATCAACGCCTTTTTACCGGGTAGAACCCCTTTGAGATTCATTATGGTTTGCAAGCCGCCTGCCCCAAAAATTCCGGGCAGATCGTTGTTCTCGAAGAGGAGCATGTTCTCGTAAGCTCCTGTGGCGACTATGTACTGTTCGCCCCTAACGATGACGGGCTTATTCTCTTTAAGCACCAAAAGGTAACCCGCTTCTTTTTCTTCCTTTTCATTTTCCTTTTCCTTTTCATAATAGCCCATAACCTCGCAGTCCAGAAGTGTATCGATGTTGGCGTTTTTCACTTCTTCCGATAGCGTTCGAGCTATCTCGATCCCCCTCAAGCCAGCATATTCTTCCTTCGAACCGAAGAATTTGTGGGTCTGTTTCAGAAGCTGGCCCCCTAAAGATCGGCTCTCGTCCACGATTGTTACATTCAGCCCTGAAAAATCCGAAACTGCCAATGCGGCCGATATCCCCGCAACTCCTCCCCCCACCACGACCACATCATAAGACAATTCTTCGATCTCAGCGCTTTTTATCGCACCTGATCCGGATTCAGGGTCTATCCCGGGGTCACCATGCTGCCTTTCTATGACCATCCCTTCCCTTACGGGAGTGGTGCACGACCTTACGTTTGGCACACCATCTATGGTCATCAGACAGGAGGAACACTTACCTATCCCGCAGAAATACCCCCTGGGCCTGTCGAGCTTCCTGCTCCATCCCAGTATATCTATACCGTTGGCCAGGAGGCTGGTAGCGACATCTTCGGACTCGCGACCTTTTACCATCTCGCCATCGAATATGAAACTGACCTCTCTCCCTCTTTCGAATTTGAGAAGCGGGTGGTTCCGTATCCTCCTGTCCATCGAGTGGTAATAGGATTTGAAATAAAATAGTTTGTTGAAAGACTCCTGAGCCTCTCGCATCAAGATCCTCTTTCCTAGAGGGAAAACTTATCTAAAGGCTCAAATTGTAGATTAATCAAACGTAAAAGGCCACCGTAGCTCAGCTGGCAGAGCGGCTGGCTTGTAACCAGCAGGTCGGGGGTTCAACTCCCTCCGGTGGCTCTGGACTATAAGTTTAAATTCCCCACATTGAGAGGGGAGAATTAGAACATTCTTGTGAATTTAAGGGTTTCTTCTTTTTGTGAATTTAAGGGTTTCTTCTTTTTGTGAATTTAAGGGGGGGGATTAGAAAGTCGTTTCTTCTTCGAAGGCGACTCCATGAAGAACGGGCACAGTCATTGTGGAGGGGTGCTCGCGGTTCCCATACAGCGAGAATGCAGGCTGGCTCAGGGAAGGTAAAACTGCCAACTCGAGCCCCTTCAGCGTGGATATAGGATGTAAAACCCAACTGAGGTCATCTCCAGTTATTATGAGGCCAATTCTGTGATCGGCCCCGAAACTGACGTCATAGGGGTACATCTCAAATGATACATGCGTAATTTCTCCTGGAGTCATCAGTTCGCCACTATCTCTTGAATCTCTATGCTCCAGGTCTATCACGACCTTATTGACTTGGGTCCAATCTCCAGAAGGGCTTATGTCATAAAGGATCGCAACGAGATGCCCCCTCGACCTGTCTATCGAGAGATTTAAGTCAAAACTGGGTGCCCCCGATGAGAGTATCTCTTCTTTCAGCGGGTCTGAAACGAAGACGGCCTGATACCTATCACTCCCTCCGGGGCCGGGGCGATGGAACAAACTAGCGGAAAAGGTCGCGAGTTCACCTGATATGACCTCATTAGAGAGTTTACCCGAAGCCATGGTGAATTTTATTTTTTGCGCTCTGCCTGGTGGCCAATCCTCCTCGAAATGCCACCTCCCCAGGTTATCCTGAACAATTACTGGTGGCTCATCCATGATACCATTATCCAGCCCCAGGAGCCAGTAATCCATCCATGCGTTAATCATCTCACCAAAATCTGGGCGACTCCACTCATTGAGTACACTCTTCTCATAGGGCATGATGTGCTCCCATTGTCCAAGCCAGAGTTTCTTTGGTACTTTGAGTTTATTATACATTACAACAAAGTTGTCTGGTTTTACATTCCAATCCTGCAGGCCATGAACAATGAAGACGCTGGCGGTTATATTCTCAACGTGCGCGGAGTAATCCCTTTCGTTCCAGAACGCGTCGTGGTCACCGTCAACCCAGGTCCTATACCCTTCTAGAATGTTGTCAATTACATCGGGCGAGATGGCGCCTAAAAGGTTCATCATCTTTTGTATGGTAATATCGGTAGTGGGCCTAACTAGCCAGTCCACCTCAGCCGTGTAATAAGTATTGAAGAAAGGTCCGGAGCAATATGCTGCCCCATCGTAAAACATGTAGCGGTACATATCGCTTATCCCAGCAATAGGCACGATAGTTTTCAGGTGGGGCGGGGCCATTATTGCAGCTTCCCATGGCGTTGTGCCATCGTACGATTTTCCGGCCATTGCAACATTGCCATTGCACCAGGGCTTAGCGGCGATGGCTTCTACCAGTTCATAGAGGTCGCGCTGCTCTTTTTTACCACCGAGATCAAAAGAGCCGCCGGAGTATCCCGTACCTCTCACGCTTGCCTGGATCACTGCGTATCCCCTGGGTACAAAATATCTCACCCAATACTTATGGGGGCCAGTTCCGATCTTATCGACGCACGGGCGTGCATTCCCATAGTATGGACCTGCATCGATTATCGCCGGAACTTTCACGCCCTCAGCCGCAATGTCCGGCAGAAAAGTACCGACATGAAGTTTGGTGCCGTCAAAACTGGGGATCATCTCTTCTATGGCAGGCATGATGGTGTAGATGGGTTTGGTCAGTTCCGCCTTCGTTTCACTTATACTCTCTGTATCTAGCTTTTCCCGTCTAATGCATTCAAAAGATATAGGTGCTGTCAGTAGCACCACTATCAGTATTGCTAATATCGACCTCTTCATCATTTTCTCATCTCATTATTTCATTCCAGTATCTGCAGTTTACCAGCGCGTTTTCACTCTTTATACTTTTCTGCATATTTTTCGATCATGGGCGATCGATCCAATTAGGGTATGGATACTTTACCCCGGTTAAGGCAGGAGTCGACTGTCTAATCCGGAGAACGGGTGAGCTAAATGGTACTAATATTTAAAAGCTCAAAAAATATGACGCCCATGGGATATTGGGCTCTGTCCTCAGGTGGAAAGGATTCGGTACTCGCCATGTATACGGCAATGCAAAAAGTTGAGATAAGCGGGATCATATCGATTATGCCTAAGAAGGATTCCTACCTTTTCCACTACCCAAACGTTAAATGGGTCTCGCTGCAGGCCCAATCGATGAATATTCCCATCAGATTAATAGATGGTACGAGATGGATAAACCTGGATGAGGAGAGAAAAAGATTTAAAACGGTGAAAGAGGTTTTGAGGGAGGAGAGTGCCGAAGGGTTGATATCGGGTTTAATCGCTTCAAACTTTCAGAGAAAGATCCTGGAAGATCTCGGCGTAGAGCTTTTCTTGCCGTTGTGGGGATATGACCAGGAGGAGGTGCTGAAGCTCTTCATAAAGGAAAAGTTTGAAGGCGTTATCACGGGGGTAGCTGCTGAAGGGCTGGATGAATCCTTTTTGGGCAGGGGGATAGACGAAAAACTGATTGAGGATCTGAGGGGAAAAAGAATTAATATAGCGGGCGAGGGCGGAGAGATCGAGACCTTCGTTCTGGATGGGCCGATATTCTCAAAAAGGTTAAAAATAAAAAAGGCCAAAAAGGTGTGGGAAGGGGACAGGGGCTTCCTGTTCATAGAGGAAATAGAGTGATAATCTCTCTTAATTTACCCGCCATAGACCTGTATTATCACAGGACATGCTTGACATCCTCTCTTACTCTTCTTGCACATAATCGCAATCCTCCTATATAACTCCCACGAAGAATCTCTCAGCGGGAATGAAGGTTATCCTCTTTCTCTTCATTGAGCCGTCTTCTCTCTTTATCTCCACAAAACCGAAGTGAATTCGCCTGTTATTATACCAGTCCAGGAATTCCTTTAGCTTCTCCTGTATTCTGGAATGGTCGGTATATTTAAGAAACTCGTCTCCCATAGTGCGGTGCCACCTCTCCACTTTCCCTATCGTAGTGGGCTTTCTCACTCCAGCTAAGATGTGGTGAATCCCCTTCTCAAAGCACCACAGATCAAAGGTGC
>Ga0209633_10001288_pt1 | contig 26303 bp, 22 predicted proteins | sample Cruoilmetagenom1_FD_187290 | JGI IMG/M metagenome (GOLD analysis project Ga0209633, IMG submission 187290) | Oil polluted marine microbial communities from Coal Oil Point, Santa Barbara, California, USA - Sample 1 (SPAdes) (version 2) | ecosystem: Environmental > Aquatic > Marine > Oil seeps ...
GTAGCGTTTCCTTGCCATTATAACGACCTCCTATATATAAGGTTTTCTGTCAAAAATCTAACTTAACTTATGGACCTATTATAGGGGGGCAGGTCAATTTTAATAATTCAGAAGTTAATCCTGCAGATATATATAGAAGAAAAAGCATGCTCAATGTCCGATAATAATCCATTATGTCAACTTTAGAATTTAGATAACAAACTGTAATTATTGAACATTTCTAAATTAACAATTAATGCCTATTCTCTAAAAAAATAAAGTTTAATCATTAGAGGCACTTACAAAGCGGGGCATGACAATATTGTCATGGGTATAAGAGCATTATCAGCAAATAAAAGTTCATAGGAATTTATTAGTAAAAATTTCGAAAAAGTTTAACATTAGATATTTGACGTATACAATAAAATTAATCAAATAGTGAATTAGAGCCTAGACCCATAATAGAATGGTCATAAAGTTATTTTATCTAGTTACACTGAATATATGAAGAGAGGATAAAAAATATGGGAAATAATGAAAGAGTAGTCGCTCAACATTACGGAGATCCAGATCTGTTGAAGCGTATTTTCAAGGGGCTTGAGGCTGCCGGCGTAGACCTGACCTGCTTGCAGCCCGAAGATTTGGCACCTGTTGATGAGTTTCATATCGGTGGACGCAAAGCCACTGTACATGCCATTGAGAAGATGTCCTTGAGCGAGGATCAGCATGTTCTCGACATAGGCTGTGGTATAGGCGGCACTGCACGCTACATGGCTAAGCAAATTGGATGCAAAGTAACGGGCATAGACTTGACGCCTGAATATATTTCAATCGCTAAGAAACTAACGGATCTGACCGGTCTAGGTAGCAAGGTCACCTACAAAGTTGCCAGCGCTCTTGCCATGCCCTTTGAAAACGGAACCTTCGATGCGGCGATCACTATACACGTCGCTATGAACATCGCAGAGCGAGCGGCGCTCTATCGTGAAATTGCACGGGTTATGAAGCCCGACGCTACGCTTTGCATTTACGATGTGATGAAAAAAAGTGATGAAAACTTGTCCTTTCCCGTGCCGTGGGCACTATCGTCAGATTCCAGTCATCTGACAACACCGGAAGAAATGCGCACTCTTCTTGATGATGCCGGGTTTGATGTTCGTGAAGTTGATGATCGCACTGATTTTGCACTCAATTTCTTCAAACAGACTTTGACTGCCGCTGCAGACGGGCCGCCACCGCTCGGGATACATCTTATAATTGGGGCGAGTGCACCAGAGAAGTTAAAAAATATGCAGAGCAATATTGAGAACGGCTATATCACCCCGGTGCAAATAATTGCAAACCGGAGTGCTAATCCCCGTTCTGAACGGACTATAGGCACATAAGCGGGGGCACTTTAAAAAATTCAACTTAAGAGGTGGAGTCTTTTCCTGGGGCTTAACAATGTAGTGAACTTATACAAATTATAGTTTTATTCTATTAACCATTTTCTAATAATAAAATATCTTCTAACGTTTCAGCTCTCCTTATAATTCTTGCTTTTCCATCATCCATGAGAAGAACTGCCGGTTGAGGATAGATAAATGTGCTCGACTGAGGAATATTATACGCGCCGACATTCTTTACTAACAGCCTGTCCCCTGCACTTAACTCTGGAAGCTTAGTTTTAGAAACAATATCGGTCTGAAGGCAAAGTGGGCCGTACACTATGGTTTCGTGTAATTTAGTATCTGATTTATTACAACATACTATTTCCTGGTATTTCCAATATGATGTAGGAAGGAGATTAATGCCCGCGTCAATTACTGCTGCCTTCTGCCCATTTGGAAACTCCTTTACAGCTACAACAGTAGTAATCAAGTCAACAGCGTCACTTACTATCGCTCTTCCGGGTTCTAATATTAGTAAAGGTAAGTCATTTTTATGAAATCCTTGAAGTATGGATCCTACAATTGCATCTACATAGGGGGATATACCATCAACAGTTGGGAATCCGCCCCCCATATCTATATATTTAATATTAATTCCGAATTTTTCTTTGATTTCATTTGCAAAACAGACCATCTTTTGTGCCGCTTTCCTATACGCCTCATGATCCTTGGGCCAAATGAGCTTTATCCCCTTTGCGGGAATGTTTTGCTCGCTCTCTTTTTCCACAATATAACTTGTAAGATGAACATGAAGACCCGTAATATTGAGAAGCCCCTTTTTATAGCATCTTGTTACAACGCGCGTCGCCTCTCCGGAATCGAAATTAAAACCGAAACGGTCAGGCAATTGGTTAATACCAACTTCCATATTAAGCCTGATTCCAATATCAACAGGCTTTCCGAGTGTAGATGCAATCTCCTCAAGCTGGTGGATCTCATCAAAGTGGTCTACATTGATTATAGCTCTTTCATCTATGGCTTTTTCAAGCTCTTCTTTTGTCTTATGAGGACCGTTAAAAACTATTAATTCACCCGGGACATTTAATTTTCTCGCAATGTCATATTCAAAACCCGAGGCCACCTCAGCCCAGGCGTTTTGTTTATGAATCAAGTCCAATATTCCCGGCAGATAGTTAACTTTGTATGAGTAAGCAACTGCTACCTTGGGATATTTATCAGTAAAAGCCGACTTAAAAGTTTCTAGATTGCTCTTTATTGAGTCTGCTGAAACAACAAAGAGTGGGGAGCCGTATTTTTTTAAAAGATTATCAATGGAAACACCTTCTATCTTGTACATTTACGTCTCAGATAAATATGTAAAGTATTAAGAGTTTTATGAGGCATACCATTCTATTTCTATGTCTTCCCGATCAGCGTAGATCTCATCGGCAATAGTTTTTATTTCCTCTAAGCGTTTTTTCTTCTCAGGTGTATCTACATTTATTCCAAAATATTTTCCCAAAAACTTAAGGTGCTCCCTAACATCCCCTTGAACCTCTTCTATTACTAGCCGACTTCTTGGATCTGCAACACTATGGTAAAGCTCAAGCAACGACGAAAAATGTATGAGAGATCCCCATGCATAAGCAAAATCATCAAAGGTTGAGTCATAGGTTGCAAGAATATCGTATATCCTTTGGCCAATTTCAGGCGGCTTATAAATTTCAGGAGTTTCTCCTAACTCCTTTGCTCTATCAGAGAACAGTTTTGCATGCTTTGCATTGTCTGCAATTACTCGGGCCGCAACAATTTTCATTTCGAGGTTGTGAATTGACTTCAACTTCTCTCCGAATAAATCAACCCAAGCAAGCATTCCATAGGTATGCCTACTAAAAGCTCTTGCAAGCCGCTTAGGATCTGAAAGAATTTCTTTTAACCTTTCTTTGTTACGTATTGCCATTTACATTCCTCCATGACTATTAGGCTTTTTTCATTCCAACCTGAGCAGCAACCAGAACGGGATCCCATACCGGAGCAACGGGAGGGACGTAGGTTAAATCAAGCCAAGCAATCTCATCCAAAGTCATTCCAGCCCAAATAGCCGTGGCAAGCACGTCTATTCTCTTCGCTACAGCTTCTCCTCCAATCGCTTGGGCTCCAACAAGTTTTTTTGTGCCTTTTTCAGCTATAAGTTTTACCATTATGGACTTTAGCCCCGGATAATAATGAGCGCGAGTATTAGATTCAATCAACGTTGTCGAGATATCAAATCCTTCCGTTTCAGCTTCCGATTCTCCAAGTCCCGTCCTTGCAAGCTCAAGTTCAAATGCTTTTGTTGCGGATGTGCCTATAATGCCGGGAAACACGATATCTTCGCCAACAATATTTGCTCCTGCAACCCTTCCTTGCTTGTTTGCTGTATCCCCTAAGGGAATCCAGACATTTCTTTTTAGTATTCTATGATAAACCTCAGCACAGTCTCCACAAGCGTAAACCCCGGGCAAGTTAGTCTCCATTCTTCCATTAACATTAATTGCCCCTGACTCCCCCAATTCTATGCCGGCGTCATTTGCCAAATTTGTGTTAGCCTTAATCCCGATTCCTAGTAGAACCATCTCTGTTTCAATCGTTTCCCTCTCAGTAATAACCTTTGTTACTTCTCTGCTCCTTTCGATAGCCCCAACCCCACTGCCCACGATTAGTTTTACACCCTTTTCATTAAGCTCTTCTTTAACCTTATCAGATATTTCCTCATCATAATTGGAAAGTATTCTAGGTAATTTCTCAATAACGGTAACTTCAAATCCTCTGATTGAAAAAGCCTCAGCCACTTCAATTCCTATATATCCTCCCCCCACTATTGCAACACTTCTAGGGGATTTACTCTTTATATAGTTTTCTACCCGGATACCGTCTTCAAGCGTTCTAAGTGTAAATACCCCTTCAGAATTAACGCCGGGGAAAGAAGGGAGTAAAGCGGAGGCACCTGTCGAGATTACAAGCCAGTCAAATTGAACTACAAATTCCTTGTCAGCTTCGATGTTTCTTGCAAATACACGCCTCTTTTCAACATCAATAGATACAACTTCGTGCAGTACCCTGACATCCAATCCCCTCTTTTCCCTAAGCTCTTCAATAGGGCGTGCAATTAGCTCAGCGGGATCCTCGACGAGTCCTTCGATAAGATATGGGAGACCACAGGAACCATATGAAGCATAGTGGGATTTCTCTAAAACAAGTACTTCTATGTCGGGTCTTCTCCGTTTTACATAACTTGCAGCGCTCAAGCCTGCAGCTACCCCACCTATAACTACTAAAAGTTTCTTCTTGGACATCTTTTTTTCTCCAATAACGGTACAACAAATCTTAACGATTCAAGATACAAATATTACTTAGTTACTTCAGCACGTACGATCTTTGCTCCTTCTACAAGTGCTCTCAATTTAGATCTTGCTTGTTCCCGCTTAAGGTTTAATAATCCACAGTCAGTGCTTACACATATACGGTCAAGCGGAATGACTTTTGAAGTCTCACGGATGATATGAGCTACCTCTTCAGGCGTCTCAGGAACGAGTGTCTTTGCATCTATTGTTCCTATTCCCAAATCCTTGTCTTTAGGGTAATTCTTCAAATATTGAAGGTCATCCAGGCCCCGGCTCTTAAGTTCTATGTGAATTTGATCAACATTGGCATCGTAGGCAAACGGGAACATTATGTTTCCCTGAGTTTTAGATATTCCTGGAGTGCCTCCCTGATTCCCATAGCATATGTGCCATACTTTATAAGCCTCGATTCCATCAAATGCGGTATTAATTACATCAACAAACCAATACTTAGCTCCCAGATTCTCCACATAAAACGTAAGAGGTTCGTTAATTTGGATTAAATCAACGCCCCTTCGTGTGAGATCCTTGAATTCCTCATTATAAGCATGTGCAATATCCAAAGCCAATGATTTAACGTCGCCATAGTATCTGTCCGTTGAACAAAAAGCTAAAAAGAGTGGTCCTTGGCAAGCAATTTTGATAGGTTTTTTGGTTGCCGATTTAGCAGCCTCTAGAACAGGCTCCAAAATGGGCCTATTCCAACGAACCTTCTCATAAACTATAGGCGCATGAAATTTGCGAAACGGTTCAATATCTACAGGTTCCCCGAAACGTTTCATACCCACGAAATGGTGAGCCATAAAGTGGATTGCCTGCCCATATTCATATGCGGTCTCTGACTCCAAATATAGATGCCCGTCTGTGACTATATCAAGCCCTGAATCCTCTTGTTCTTTTATACATAATTTCACAGCGTCTTCGTAATACTCTTTGGTCAAATAATCTATGAACTCCGGTTCATCAAACTCTCCAAAAACTCTCCCGCTTAGCCAGTGAGGCCTTGGATAGGATCCTACCATTGTTGTTGGAAGTAAAATTTCTTGTCCTTTAATTTGCATATAGATTAATCCTTTTTATTCATATTTTGATCTGGCCAACAGGCTTTACTTGTTTGTACCCTTTGTTCACAACACATTTTTACATATAAACAATAAATTGTATTACCCTTCTACACTTTTAAGAAAAGTAGCTTGAAGACCATTGGACTGAGAGATTTTTGAAAAATACTTTAAACCTGTATCAGGAAGAATTGTCACAATATGCTCTTTCCTATTTGTATGTCGTGCATATTTCAGAGTCCCAGCCAAAGCAGCGCCGCCCGATCCACCAGCGAGAATACCTTCCTCTGTCATCAGGGTTTCTACCATATCAAATGACTCTTTATCACTTATCTGAATTACGTCGTCTATATAACTGAAGTCAATAACTCCAGGGATAAAATTCTTCCCTATCCCCTCAATATTAAATTTGGAGGCCTTCTCAAGTACTCCAAGTTCGTTGTAGGCTCGATAAACCGAACCAATAGGTTCGACGCCAATAATTTTCACATCCGGATTCTTTTCTTTAATATAACGTCCGACACCTGAAATCGTGCCTCCGGTTCCAATACCACAGACAACTGCATCCACTTTACCATCCGTGTCTCTCCAAATCTCAGGCCCGGTGGTTTGATAATGAGCCTCCGGGTTGATGAGATTAAAATACTGATTGAGATAGATACCATTTCTTTGCTTTGCCACTCTCTCCGCAATTTGGTAGTAACTTCTCTCATTTTCACGCAAAAGTCCTGCAGGAGTGAGGATTACTTCTGCGCCAAAGGCCTTAACTGCTTTTATCTTCTCCTCACTTACTGTTTCTGGAAGCACGATGATGCATGTGTACCCTTTAAGAGCAGTTACCATCGCAAGTGAAGTCCCTGTGTTTCCTGATGTAGCCTCAACTACAACATTCCCGGGCTTTAGAAGACCTCGGCGTTCAGCGTCTTCTATAAAGTAAAATGCAACTCTATCTTTTATACTCCCAGTGGGATTAGAACCCTCCAACTTAACGTATATCGTGGAACCGAGACCTGATGATATTTTCTCAAGTTTCACAAGGGGTGTGTTCCCTACAAGTTCCAATATGCCCTTATTTATTTTCATATTTCATTCTGCCATTTAATCAACAATTAGATTCTCTTACCAAAAGTAATTTCATTTGAATCACCTAATCTGAATAAGCACGCACTGTTTTTTTCATCACCTCGATGTGACTCTCTTTGCCAACCGGAAATGGTGCAATAATTGGAAGCTCGACTCCTGCTTCTCTATGCTTGTCTAACCCCTCACGGCATCTTTCGTTAGGACCTATCAATACCATTGCATCAAGGAATTCTTTGGTAAATGCCTCTGGAGGATCAATTCCTGATCTAATCTTCTCTACAACATCTTCAAAACCTACATTTATAATAAGACGCTGATAAAATGGAAGCTTTGAGTATCCTGTAAGCGAAGTTGCTGCAGCTTTGTAGGCAGCTTCCAAATCATCTGATACGAAGGAATAAATACCGTTTGTAATTTCTATATCTTGAGCGGAACGGCCGACTTTCTTAGCGCCTCTTTCAACTGCTGCTATTAACTTCTTAAGATGGCTAGGGGTTGCAAGGTTAGGCATAAAACCGTCAGCCACTTCTCCCGCTAGTTCCGCTGCTGCTTCTGTAAGCCCGGCAATGTAAATCGGTATGGGGGGGAGTTCCCTCTTTAACATTAATAGCTTCGAGCTCCCGTCAGAGAATGATCTTACTGCCTCAACATATTCCCGCATCTCCTCAATTGGATCCCCCATATCAATTCCAAAGAGGTCATTAAACGGCTTGTGACTTACGCCTAGCCCAAGCAGCATTCGACCGCCAGAGCTTTCCTGTACTGTAAGAGCTTCGGCTGCACACATCACGGGATTACGCATATAAATATTGGTGATCCAAGTGCCGACCGTTATTTTGGATGTTACATCGGTAAAGATCTGAGCATTAGAAATTGCGCTGTAAGGCGCAAGCTCGGGAGAGAGTATTGCTTCAAATCCCGCTTCCTCTGTTATTTGCGCTAGTGTGCGCAGTTCCTCAACACTACATCCCCTAACTGGGGAGATTGAAGCAACTCGTTTCATACCGAACCTCCTTCGCGTTTCATGGTCTCACCATGCCAGCTATTATTTGTTTATCTTTTCTAAAATACTTTTTGCCCTCTCTGTTCCTTTCTCTTCAAAAAATCGGCAAACTCCTTCTCTATAAACTCCTGTTTTTGCCTCTGATATAGCTACGGGCAAAGATTTGCTGAAATGTTCAAAAGCCCATGTGTCCGGTCTTGAAATATTAAGCCTTATATAATCTGTTGCTCCTATGCTCCCGAGACCGTCCCCTGGGTAAACTGCTACGTGGTGTTTAAATAAAGCTACTGTAAGCTCCTGTGCACTCACTCCGGCACCTGAGACATCTATAACCATAGAAAACCCGTACTGAGGTTCTACCGGAATTACAACACCTGGAGTTTTATCAATAATTTCCTTGACGAACTTATAGTTTCTGCGGACAATTGCCTCTGATTTCTTTATATACTCATCGTCCTTTATAGCCGCAAGAGCACCATGCTGTGAGATAATATTTGTGTTAAGCCTGGTTAACCCCACTTTAGACATAAGACATGCCCTCATCAAATCAGGATGTCCGGCTAAAAACCCGAGACGGACCCCTGCCATTCCGTATCCATGTGAGACACTGAAGGTTGAAATCACATTACTAACATCCGTCTCTTTCCAAAGAGAAGTAATAGGGTAGTGAACTGCATTTGGATCTATGCGCTGTGTATTATGAGTAAAATCATCAATGATTAAAATGTTATGCTTTTTAGCTATCTGTGCCAGGGCTATTAATTCGGCTTTAGTCTGCACAGTACCAAAAGGGTTAAGGGGATTGCATACCAAAAGGACCTTTGTGAGCGGAGTAATTGCTTGCTCTACTTCCTCAGGATTTAAGCGGTAGCTGTTATGTTCTGTGATCGGAATTCTTACAGGCACTCCCCCCGCCATAAGGATTGCTGATTCAAAGTGGAAGTATCCTGGATCTGTAATTATTACTTCCTCTCCCGGATTGAGGAAAGTTTGAAGCGTATATGAAATACCAGCTTGCGCGCCCTCAGTGCCAATAACCTCAAATTGATCGCTTCTTTCTCTTTTAAACTTTATTTGGGCACAGGCTTCTCTAACCGGATTGATAAGGTCAGGAGAATATGGGTTCATATTTTCAGAGGTAGTTTGCTCCTTCATTGCTATTACCGCGCTCTCAGGAGGCCCTGCATAGCATGTCATCCATCCGAGATCCGCCCATTCGCTAGGGTCCAGGTCAACCCTGCCGTCTTTATAAATATCCTCGGGTTTCATGCCCAATATCTTAATGGCATCACGGTAGCTCATATAGTTCCACATTGCGTGAGGGCTTGCCATTACTGACTTAATTCTCTCTGACAAAAGTGGGGCTGACAGTGACTTCTCTCCTAATTGTTTTTCCCAGGATAGGACAAATCGTTGTTTTTTCATAAGTTAAAATTACCTCTTTGAATTTTTCATCATAACTACCGCATATACTCCACAAGCGTCCATTTCGGTTTGCGGCTCTATAAAACCCGCTTCCTCGGCCCACTTTATTACAAGCTCTGCGGGGCGAAGATGCCATACGCATGGCTCCCCGTCTCGGTTTACCAGAGCTCTTGCTATTAGCTCAATTTGAGGGTTATAAGTTTGGACATTAAATAGTATCGCATCTGGTTTAAGTATCTCTTTTAGATCAACAAAATGTTTTCGAATTTTCTCGTCATCATGAATAATTCCATAAAGTCCAACCTCGATTACAAGATCCGGCTTAGCATCTATTTTTTTAAGGCTCTCCGTATCAATAGCGCTTCCAAGCTCGTATTTGATTTCATTCGGTAGTCTCAGATTCTGTGCTATGGCTTTACTTTTTTTAAGTGCCGACTCATCAATGTCACGAAGTAGGATCTTTGCCTGAGCTCCAGTTTCCATTAGCGCATCATAAAGGTAGTCAGCTTTTCCTGATGCTAGATCAGCAATTAACGTGGGGGCTCCGTTTCTTTGACTGAGGTAGTCCTTAATCATATTTTTTTGGATTTCTTTGATAGACCTAAAAGCCCTGCATGTAATTTGACTCAGGAAAGCTTTGTCCAGAGCCTTACCAATATAGAATGTTCCCTGAGGTATATCTTCATATACGTAGTTCATTATCATCCCTGAGTCAAACCCATGTGTGTAGCCGATATTAATTCCTTGAGAAAGCGTACCCACTGTTCTCAGCAGTAGTGATGTTGCCTCGTAATACCACCTCTTTGGAGAGTATAGCGGTAGTGGTTTTAATAACTCTTCAAATGTAGGCATTTTGCCAGCTCGCATATCGCCTCCACTTTCTTCATAGGTTTTTATTGTATCGATATTTATTTGATCACCCCACGCAGCTCCCCAGCTGCTTTGATTAATAAATTCCACCAGGCCAAAAATCATTTACATAGATGTCATGCCCCCGTCAACATGAAGCGCGGAGCCTGTTGAAAACGACGCTTCATCTGAGGCTAAGAAAAGCGCTGCCGCAGCAATCTCTTCCGGATGTCCGAATCTGCCAATTGGATACTTTGATAGTCTCGCTTGTTTTTTCGCTTCAGTATCATCGGTTTTAAGGAGGTCCTGTATTAGAGGCGTTAATGTTGTACCTGGATTTATACAGTTCACCCTAATTTTATGAGGTGCAAGATCAAGTGCCATATTGCGAGTAAGGGCAATTACTGCCCCTTTAGCAGCGCAGTAAGCTGCAAGTCTGGGCACGCCAACTACCCCGGCCACAGAGCCTACATTGATAATAGAGCCTCCTCCATTTTCAATCATAAGGGGTATGGCATGTTTGGAGCAGAAGAGAACGCTTTTTACATTAACATCAAAGACCTTGTCCCAGTCCTCTTCTGAAACATCTGCAACCGTACCTATATTTTGCATACCTGCATTATTGTAAAGTATGTCAAGCTTGCCGAATTTATCTTTGGCAGTCTGGGCCATCTGCTTTGCTTGGGTTTCATTAGTGACATCAACCTGAAAGGAGATTGCCTCTCCGCCTTTGGATTCAATCTCTTCTACTGTCTTTTGCGCAGAGGATTCATTAATATCCGCTACAACAACTTTAGCTCCCTCTCTTGCGAAAATAAGAGCTGCGGCCCTTCCTATACCTGAGCCACTCCCAGTGATAATTGCTACCTTATCTTTTAATCTCATTATTAATCTCCTTATTATTTGTTTTTAAAAACAGCACTTACATGAACCTCCACCGTGTTCTTTTTCCTCTTCTATTGGATGAGGCCTTTCACTTACCTGGACTACGTCTTTACTCTCACAGCGTGAGCAAGCCCACTTATCCGGGAGTTTTAAGCCTTTGTAATATAGAGTCTCATATTTATGATCACAGCTCTTACAATGTAGCAAATAAACAGGCATTTCTTCTTCACCCCCTATTCTTAAATGATTGAATAGTCCACAATTGAATTCAAATACTCTACACCTACGAAAGATCTACTAAGGATTTCATTCCAGCCCTTAATCTAGATAACTGTATATAGTGAGTCGGGTTTAAAAATAGCTCGTTCATATTTGCCATTTCATCTATTGTGACCCCGTTTCTTATCAAATGATCGAGATATTGGAACGAGTCTTTAGCCCCGTAACCAACATGCTGTGCACCTAGCAGTCTCCGAGATTCTCCGTCGTAGATAGCCTTCTGCATTCCGTTAAGGCCCGGGTGAATATGACTCAGCAACATAGTCCTCTCCGCAAGTGGAATCGGGCAATGCCCGGGATAATCTTTTATCGGCATCCTGATTACAAACACCTTCTCAAACTTTTCTCTTGCCTGTTTCTCCGTCATTCCCACCCATGTTATCTCGTATGTTGTGTGCAGGAAATCGGGGAAAGAAGTTATATCAAGATCAGCTTCAATTCCTAAAATGTTTTTAGACGCTACCATACCGGCCTTCCTCGCTTTCCACATCTCCATCGGGCCGCCGGTTACATCACCAATGGCATATATCCCGGGGACGCTGGTCTTCATATGGCTGTCAACAACGATTTCATTGGCGCTGCCGATTTCAACCTCCAGAGGCGCGGCTATTTCAGAGTTTGGAATACACCCCGTGCCGACAAATACCATGTCTGCTTTGATGGTCTCTGTACTTCCGTCATTTCTCTTAACAGTTACTGACTCGACATGACCGTTTCCATTAATGCTTGAAAGTGCCGTATTCTCCATTAGATTCATGTCCCTAAGCTTCATTCCGTCAATAATATATTCCTTTACTTCGTCATCCAGATTAAAAGCGGTAAGAAAAGGGTTCATGTCGATAAGCGTAGTAGTACAGCCTACTGCGTTGAAGAATGACGCCCAGGGCATGCCGGTTTTCGATGCCCCGACAACCACTACATTTTTGGGCTCATAATCTAATTCGAGGAAATTAGCGTATGAATAAACGCCACTTAGATCCTTTCCCGGAACGTTGGGAATTGCAGCCCGGGATCCGGATCCAACGACCAGGTTTTTAGCTTTAAAGGTTTTACCATCGACAAGTACGGTATTTTTATCAATTATCTGAGCTTCACGATTGAGTATAAATTCCAGATTCAGCTGGCTCTTACTTTGATAATACATGACATCATATGCCTCTTCCCTTCCTTTGAGATAATCCTCTATCATAGGCACTATCTCTACTTTTCCTTTACCCGTCGGCAATTTTGGATACCACTTCTTATCATCCAGTATTCTTGCTAAATCAAGCTCAACTGCAATGTCAAAAAGATAGTGGTGAATTACACACGCATTTTTGGGACATTTCCCTCCCAAGTGACCATCCTTGTCTATTGTTAACTGTTTACCGCCCATCGCTCGAAAGTAAGTTGAGCCAAAGCGTCCTCCAGCGCCTCCGCCTACGAAAATGACATCGTATTCATTTGTCGAAGGGTCATAATTGTCCATAGGTTCAGAATAGTTATATAACATTACGCATTCTCCCAATTGAGGGTGTTGCCTATGTGGCAACACCCTCTGATATCTATTTTATTCATAACGAAGACAAGCACTAGAACTAAACTGCTTTCTTAGACTTTAAACCGTCTCTTACAAGTTTAGTCCCATCTGCCAGAGCCTTTAACTTTTCAGTAGTTATGTAGCGCTGTAGAAGTATTAACCCGCAGTCAGTAGTTACGCCAAGACGCTCAGCAGGGATATATTCAAGTATCCTTTTGATCCGGTCGGCAACCTCTTCTGCTGTTTCCGTAATCGTACTCTTCACATCAATCACTCCTGCTAGAAAATCCATACCGTCAGGTAGTGGATGATCCTTAAAAACTGCAAGATCGTCGATGTTCCTGTCTCGTCCGAACTCGATGTTGAGTATATCTATGTTCGCATCATAAGCTTTGGGAATTACTGCCCAGGCTCCCTTCGGGCCTTCTCCTTTACGCTGGTGAATAGGATAGACTTCCCCAGCCTCAGCTGTCTCATCAGGGAAATAACCCGGGGTCCCGCCCCAGTTACCAAAACACATATGACACACAATCTTTGCGTGCTTAACGCCCTGAACTGCCCTATTGAAAGCATCAATGGCCCAATCCTCGATTATGTAAGGCCAGGTGAATTCGTCAATTTGAATGTAGTCTACACCCATGGCATCAAGTTCGAGAATATCTTCGTTGTAGGCAGCTGCAATATCCATAGCTACCTTTCTTTGATCATTATAATGCTTATCATTTGTACACTGAGCCAGAACTTGAACTCCTGTATACTGAATTTTAATAGGTTTATCCGTAGCTTTTCTAAGAGCCCGAGCGACAGGCACCATCATAGGAACTTTCCTTTTAATGGGGCCAGTACAGGTAGGAGCGTAAAGGCGGCTATAGATTGGGAGTCCGATTAGTGGACCCTGTTGCTCATAATTAGTCATTCGCTCCAAGTAGTAGTAAAGAATTCGCCCATAGGCATTTACGGCTTGAAGTCTCCCATCACAAATAATATCGATCCCCGCTTGTACCTGATCATTGGCAAGAGCAAGCATGGCATCTTCAAAAGCCTCGGTTTCAATAGTGTCACTTATCAAGTCCCCATAAGGGAAATTGGAAAAACTGGCCAGGTTATCAAACCACCTGGGGTTTGGATAGTTACCCACTATAGTGGTGGGTATTAGTATATCTTTATCTCTTACTTTCATAGCTAAATACCTCCTTGTACTAACATTGTTGACCCATACCTAAGCGGCCTTGCACAGAGGAATTGTGCTGAAGGCCATCTCCCCTAATTTCTTTTCCAAGGACGAACTAGCAATCTTAAAAGAAATCAAGAGGCTGTCTAAATACTAAGATATTAGAGCACCCTCATAAATTCACCACCACCTTTTCTTAGCAGGCAGAGCCATAAAACCCCTGATAGCTGTGATTTTCCAACATAACCAGTGGATGAGATAAAACTGCTTCTATAATAACGGAACCACTAAGACGGTTGAGATCATACTGACAGACTACGGTAGCTTGTGGATACTTGTCAGTGATAAGATTCAACTTGTCCTCGTATTCCATCATTCTTTCTACTCCAGGTAATTGAGTTAAGTACCAAGTCATCTCGCCCGAACAAAAAACCTTGCTGTAGCCCATTTTTATAGATTCTTGGAGCGCGTCTTCCCAGAAAGTAAAGACCCTATCCATATCAAAATGACCATCTTTTAGGTAGACATCTGAAGAATCAAATAATTTTAAACTTCCTTTTTCTAACGATTCTTTAACATTAATTCCTTGCTCATCTAAAGATAGATGCATTTTCTCTTCCTCTGTTGAGTCTCGAATGTAAAGCACTCTATGACCATTTTTGAGGTAATCAACCAAAACTGGGATCAGCGTATCTAATTGATCCTTTTCGTTTCGAAAGAAGAATGAAATATGGTTCGGCTCTTCTTTCTCTCCGAATTTTTCAATGCCGACCAAGATGTCGCTCTCTAGAAATCGCCTCTCAGCTCTTCCCCCTATCCTGTAGCATTTGAGTTTCCCCTGGTCAGACCATCTCCTAATGGATGCTTCACTTACCTTTAGGAATTTTGCCGCTTCCGCTGTAGTTAAAAATTTAGGTGTATCTGCCATCTAATAACCTCCAGAATATTTTGAATTATCATCTAGTAAGCCAGCCGCCATCCACGACAAGGAGATGACCGCTTACGTAATTTGAATCGCTTGAGGCGAGGAAAACCGCCGCACCTGTAATGTCATCAGGAACTCCAATCCTTTCCATCGGAATACACTTCTCTACCTCTTCTCTAAGCTCGGGATTATCTAGCCGCCACTTTGTCATAGGGGTTTCAACCATCCCCGGACAAATAGCGTTTACGTTAATATAATATTTTGAGTAATCGAGCGCCATGGCTTTGGTAAGAAGAGACACTGCTCCTTTGGTAGCCGTATATGCCGCTCTACCTGGAAAAGCCACAATACCTGCTACAGAGGAGAGATTGATAATTTTTCCTGCTCCCTCTTTTATCATCTCAGGGATCACCCTTTTGGAGCAAAGATAGACACTTTTCAAATTCACGGCTACTACTCTATCCCACTCCTCCTCTGGAGTTGTATGCATCTGCATCGCTTCTTCAGAACCTGGTATACCGACATTGTTTACTAAAATATCGACTCTACCGAACTGCTCTAAGGTTTGTTTTACCATAGCGTCAACGTCACTCGCCTTCGTTACATCTGTTTTTATAGCAAATGAATTGTTATTTGTTTCACTTATCTCTCTTATAGTTCCTTGAGCACCATCGAGATTTAGATCAGCTACCACAACTTTCGCACCTTCCTTGCTCAATGCTACCGCAATAGCTCGTCCTATTCCGGAGCCTGCCCCGGTAACAATCGCTACTTTTTCCTCTAGTCTCATAATATTCTAACTTTCCTATCGTGCATTATTTTAATAATCCTCAATTTAGAGCTAATTTATAAAAATCCTTCCGTCAGCGATTATAGCCTCATCTTCATTAACAAAAACGGGGTTTAAATCCATCTCCGTTATCTCTGGGAAATCAACTAACAATAATGAGACTCTCGCAATCATGTCTCTTAACTCTTCAAGGTTAACTCCTTTCTCTCCACGATGACCCTTTAGGAGCGGATAATTCCTTATCTCCTCTATCATCTGCCCAGCTTCGTATCCTGTTACTGGTGCAAGTCTATAGGACACGTCCTTCAGAACTTCTACGTATATGCCCCCCATTCCAAATGCCATCAATGACCCGAAATCTTGGTCTTTTACCGATCCGATCATAACCTCTTTTCCTCTAGCCATTTCTTGCACACTAACCCCATTAATCTTGGCGTCAGGTGTATTACTTTTAACATTCTTTAGGATTCTCGTGTAAGCCTCTATAATCTCGGAGTCGTCTTTTATTCCTATCTCAACTCCTCCAAAGTCGGATTTATGTATAACCTCTGGGGAAACAACTTTTAGAACTACGGGGTAGCCTATTTCGTTTGCCGCGCTAATTGCCTCATCAGTTGAGGAACAAACCCTTTCCTTGGTTACCCTTATTCCGTAGAGAGAAAGTATTTGCTTTACTTCCGGCTCCAATACATAGTTTCTGCTTTCTTTGCTGACATTACTTAGAATCGATGCTACTTTCTCTTTGTCTAATTCGTCTGAAGGGGGGAGAGCAATTTCCTTTCCATTATCAATCTGTTCTAAATAGTCTGCATATCCTGAGACATAGCCTGCAATCCGTGCGGTTCTCTCAGGCCATTCATAACAGGGGATTCCAGCTGATTGTAGTATTTCCATGTTGTTTAGATGTTCCCTGGTGCTTACCCAGCAGACATATACAGGTTTTTCGATTTTGAGTTCTTGCTGGTAATGAATTACAACATCCCTTACGGATTCGACCACCTCTTTCATCATTGCAGATCTTTGAAGGAGTATGGGCATAATAATATCTATCTCAGGACATTCAAAGAGGGCAGCTATACTTTGGCTGTACAGCTCAGTGAACTGGCTCCATAATGTGGTTACATCTATTGGATTCTTAGGACTTGCATAAGCAGGAAGTACGCTTTTTAGTGATGATTGTGTTTCTTCCGGCAGTTCAGGCACAGTGAGTCCGCACTCCTCCAAGAGGTCGGTTAGCTCAACCCCAGTTCCACCGGAATTGGTGACTATACCAACTCTCTTCCCTTTTGGGAGAGGTTGGAAATCCAAAGCTTTGGCAAGCTCTATCATGTCTAAACCGCTTCTTACTTCAATTATCCCAGACTGAGCAAATGCTGCTCTATAGGCCTCAAGGTTTCCTGCTAGAGATGCTGTATGAGATAGAGCCGCTCGCCTTGACCCCTCGGTGCGACCTGTTTTAACGACGATAACAGGTTTCTTAGGGGTCATCTCCTTTGCTACTTCGAAGAATTCTCTGCCTTTTGAAATTGTCTCAGCTAAAATGCATATCACATTTGACTCCGGATCCTCACCCAAAGCACCGACTAATTCATAATCCTGAAGGTCGCTCTTATTTCCAGGAGCTATAATTTTTGCAAACTTCATCGAATGATCTAATGCAAAGGTATATATGGCCATGCCATAGGCTCCGCTTTGAGTAATAAGCGAGATCCTCCCACCCCTCTCAGGAGACCCAAGAGCTAGGGATACATTTAAGCCAATATTGCAGTTATAAAGTCCAAAACAGTTAGGTCCCAAGGTTCTTATTCCATATCGCTCTGAAATGTCTTGTAGTTCTTTCTGTAACTGAGCTCCCTCATCTCCTACTTCCGCAAATCCACCGGTTATAACAACAGCGCCTTTAAGCCCTTTCTCGCCGCAATCGGTCATTGCCCCGGGCACACTCTTAGCGGGAATAAGAATTACAGCAAGATCTACGTCCCCGGAAATATCCTTTACATTCTTATAAGCTTTTAAACCAAAGACTTCATCTTCTTTATGGTTTATAGGATAAATCTCCCCTTCATATCCCGCTTGTGTAATATTGTTCATAAACACATAACCCATGCTTCCCTTCCGATTAGAAGCCCCTATTATAGCAACGGATTTAGGAGTGAAGAAGAAATCAAGGTTCATTGCCGCACCGTCTCTAGAGCAAATTTTCTTTCTAGCTCTTCAGGGGGAAACTCTCTTTTCCGAATTTCAAGAGAATCAAAATTCCTAATAAATGCAACTTCATCCGAAGTAGGAAGCTCAACTATCTTTAAATCTGTGTGTATGGCTGGTTCAAATTCGGTATTTTCAATTACATCTTCCACAGTTGTATCAGGGAAGAGATACCTAAGTCTCATAGCGCTCGTGTTCTCATCAAAGTCAAAGACGCCTAAATTTGTAATTGCCCACTCGGGGCCCTTGCCAATAAGGCCAAGTTCTTCTCTGCTTCCACTTGGGGTTTTATGCCCGACAGCAGTAACAAAATCTACCTCAGAGACTATTGTATAAACCTTTCCGCGAGACGATTGTCTGGCCCTGTGTCTAGTAGTCCAAAGGACTCCGTTTTTTATATCACAAGAAAGCTTCGCCCCACCTCCACCTCCAGGCAACTTTACCTTCATTTTTTCAAGTCCACCTATAGCGGTGACATTAGTATTGCCGTACATATCTATCTGTGCCCCGGAGAGAAACATCCTATCTATTCTGCCTTGAGAGCCGAGGTCGAAGACATAATCGATGGGTAATACGCCCAAAGCATGCTCGAGCATTGTCCAGTCATGTGTAGAGGGGGGAAGGAAAGGTGGTCTTGGGTCAAGCCCAGCTGGATTGCCGCCTATATGAACCAAATTTGGAGCATGAGTATTTTTTGCAAGATACACTGCTATCATCGCAAGCGGGGATGAGCCCCCATAGAAAATTACTTCTCCGTCTTTTATGGTACTAGACATCAATTTAACAAAGAGTTCATCAATTACGCATTCAGAAATATGGCTCATACTACATCACCAACAGTAAAGATTTCCTTCCACTCCTCTATACTTCCCTGCCATCCCTCTATTCTTTTAGTTTTTTCTTTTCCACCAATTAGATTCATATATTCTTCATTAGTTACACCGTATACATATTTATCAAGATATTGTTTTTTAAATTCTTCAAGTCCCCCCTTTGTGGCTGTAACATATTCAGCCATATGCTCTCTATCGTAGGCATAGTTAGGGTAACAACTAGTAGGATGAGCACCGTATGGAGCTTCCACAACTGCAGTAATTTCAAAGTAGGGTATGTTTGGTTTTAGCGAGATCATTTCCTCTGTGCTTATTATCTTTTCAGCTGAAACAATTACCTTCTCAGAGGCTCGTGCGAGTATAATATCAGAGGCAAAGGGCTCTTCTATTCTAATATTCCCTAAAGTATCGGCATACTGCGCGTGTATAAGCGCAACGTCGGGTCGCATGGGTGGAACAAGCACAACATTCTCTCCATTAAATGGAGATTCCATCACTTTGAACTCCGGATGGAGCTTTATAATCTCGGACCCAGCGAAGCTTTTTTGAGCTACATAAGAAAGACCAAAGGCAGACGCCCTGAGTTGGTTAAGAAGAGTTACACAGTTATTTTCTAATACTTTTACTTGTCCCGATTCACAAACTTTTCTATAGTTCAGAGCAATGCCAAAGTCAAATTCAAAGCCCACATATGTAACTTCCGCCGTTCCAATGCTTCCCGCACCACAGAGCATATCAACATCAATTCCGTGAGCGTTTCCTATAATATGAAGGTCTTGTATATTCTGCCTTATAATCTCTCTTACAAGTGAAATGGGCTCTCGTAGAGAAAGAGCTCCACCCAAGGCTGTCTTGTCGCCATTATTTATCAATGAAACAGCCGCTTCTAAGCTTATCACCTTATTTGAGATATCAAGCGCAGACATAAAACCTCCTTAAATAGAGATTTCCTGCAAAAAGCTGAACCCCGGAGTGTGCAGAATTTACAACCCCGTTTTTCTTAAAATGGACCTTTAATTCCAATAAACTTACGCTCAGTCATATCTTCCATCGTGTACTTTATTCCTTCTCTGCCAAGTCCGCTGTTCTTAACTCCGCCGTAAGGTGCATTTTGCTGGCGGTAAATAGAAGAATCGTTAATCCACACGCCGCCAACTTCTAGAGATTTGGCGAAGTAAAGTGCCGTATTTATGTCTTGAGTGAATACGCCTGCTTGAAGCCCAAATACAGAATCGTTGGCCAATTCTACAGCTTCCTCTCTTGTTTTAAATGGAATTACTGAGACTAGAGGGGCGAAAACCTCCTGACAGATTATTTTCATAGAGGATTTAACTTTTGTCAGAACGGTAGGTTCAAATATATTCTTCTTTCCCTTACCTCCCACAAGTACTTTTGCTCCTTGTTTCTTCGCTTCGTTAACCCATTGTTGAGTTCTTTTAACATCTTCCTCAGATATCATCGGACCCTTATTGGTATCTTCTTTCAACGGATCTCCAATTTTAATTTTCTTTACTAAATCAGTGAATGTCTTTAGAAACTTTTTCTCTACATCTTTGTGAACATAGATTCGTTGTGCTGATATACACACCTGACCCGCATAGGCAAAAGACGCGACTAACATAGCTCTTGCTGCTGCATCAACATCAGCATCGGCGCAGATAATGTTTGGGGAATTCGCGCCGAGTTCTAGCGCGACTTTCTTAAGACCGCTCTTTTCTTTAATTTCTTTACCTACGGGCACACTGCCTGTAAAGGTGACCATCCTTATCCTTTCATCCTTGACTAACATATCCCCGACTACACTGCCGCTACCCGTAATTACGTTAAAGGCTCCTGAGGGCAGTCCGGCTTCATGAAGTACCCTTGCAAGTTTAAGAGAGGAGAGTGGGGTCGTTCCGGCTGGTTTTAATACCACTGTATTCTTTGCAGCCAGTGCCGGCGCCACCTTATGCACTACTAAGTTTAGAGGAAAGTTAAAAGGAGTAATAGCAGCTATTACTCCAAGCGGTTCTCTTACCACAAAACCAACACGTGATCCCGATCCCTCAACGGCGTCAATAGGTACTACCTCACCTTCCATACGGTTTGCCTCTTCGGCAGCAAGCCTAAACACCTGTACAGCTCGTGAGACTTCTCCGCGACATTCTCCGATCGGCTTCCCTGCTTCAAGGGATATGGTTCGAGCGAAATCTTCACTTAACTCGCTAATAAGACCAGAGGTTTTATATAGTATTTCAGCTATTTCATGAGACTCCATCTTCTTAGTAGTCTCTTGGAAAGTACGAAGGGCGCTTTCTATAGCGGATGATACATCTTCTTTAAAAGCGACACTGGTTTCCGCTATGGTTTCACCGTTATAGGGATTAATTACATTATTTGTTTTCCCGCCTTTTCCTTTAACATTTTTACCGCCAATCCAAAGCCCGTATTTTTCTATAACGTTTTTGTTTGACATAGTTTCACTTTAGCACCTATGATTTAATTTTGTCAAGTTATATTTTACTTTGTTGTACATTGCTAGATTTTAAGCTCCATCTGTTATGAGTAGTCTAGGATCGAATTTCATGCTGTTTTACAGAGATCAGATTTTTTTGAAGCCCTTGCATAACGAATCAAATAGGTCTAATGTTGAGTTAGTAGGGAGGGGCAATAAAACCAACGGTAGCTAAAGTGCTTAATCAGTTGCAAGGGATAGGGGAGAAAGTTGCTTCAATTTAAAACTGGAACCATTTCTGCAAATGGAATAAAGTTTAGTTTTATTGAAAAAGGGGAGGGGCCGCTGGTTCTCTGTCTACATGGTTTCCCCGATCATGCCCGTTCTTTTCGTCACCAATTAACTGCTCTGTCTAGAGTTGGCTTCCGGGTAGTAGCCCCCTTTATGAGGGGGTATTTGCCCACTGAAATACCTGAAAACAGTTCTTATCAAACTGCAGTATTAGGACAAGATATAGTTTCTCTGATTGATGCGCTCGAATATGAGTCTGCTATTGTTATTGGTCATGACTGGGGTGCTGCGGCCGCCTACGCCGCCTCAATCATAGCGCCTAAAAAGGTCAGAAAGCTTATTGCAACTGCCGTGCCTTACGGCAATGTGGTAAGGGAGGCTTGGCTAACGGACTCTCTGCAACAGCGGAAGTCTTGGTATATCTTCTTTTTTCAGACACGCATTGCCGAGCACTCTGTTGCAAATACCAACTATCAATTCATAGATAAATTGTGGGAAGATTGGTCCTCACCGGGATGGACTTGCCCAAAAGAAGAAATGAAGGCTTTAAAGAGTACGCTTAGCAAGCCGGGTGTACTGTCAGCCGCGCTGGGGTATTATCGAAGCATATTCGACACAACCCTTCACTCGCCCGAGTTGACTTCTCTGCAAAAGAAAATAGGAAAGGAATTAATCCATGTGCCGACACTCTACATTCACGGTGAGAGAGATGGCTGTATTGGTGCTTATCTTAGCGAGGGGATGGAGACCTATTTCCCCGACGGTCTTAGGAAACATATAATTGCAAATGCCGGGCACTTCGCGCACCAGGAAACTCCCGAGGAGTTTAATCGCATAATATTTGAATTTTTAGGGATTTGACACAAAAGATACCGTATATATAGGAGGCAGCCATTAGAAAGAAACCAATTTGGAAACCGTCCGAAGAGCGAATCAATAACGCCAATATGACAGATTTCATTAATTTGGTAAATGAGCAGCACGGAAAAGAGTTTAGCTCTTATGGCGAGTTGTATCAGTGGTCAATCGATAACATCTCTGATTTCTGGGAAATTATGTGGGGATACGGAGAAATTAAGGCTTCCCGCGGATATGACACAGTCATAGACGACCTGGGCAAAATGCCGGGGGCAAAATGGTTTAGTGGTGCCAGGCTTAATTTTGCGGAAAATCTCCTACGTTACAGGGACGACAACACTGCACTCGTGTTCAAAGGAGAGTCAGGGGAAGTAACAAGGATGACTTTCGCCGAGCTCTATGATAATACAGCTAGATTGGCAAAATCCTTACGGAATATGGGGGTAACAAAAGGAGACCGGATCGCCGGTTTTATGCCTAACATTATAGAAACAGTAATTGCTATGCTTGCCACTACAAGTATCGGCGCTACCTGGTCCTCTTGCTCCCCCGATTTCGGAATAAAGGGAGTTCTTGACCGATTTGGCCAAATTCAGCCGAAGGTTTTGTTCACTGCGGATGGATACAGCTTCCGGGGAAAAGAGTTTGATTCCCTGGAGCGGATCGCAAATATAATAAAAGACCTGCCCTCAATCGAGAAAGTTGTAGTTATCCCTTATCTCGAAAGTAATCCCGATATCAGTGATATTCCGAACTCTGTTCTATATAATGATTTTATATCTATGCAAAAAGAACTTGAAATAGATTTTGAACAGTTGCCCTTTGATCATCCCCTCTACATTATGTACTCCTCTGGAACAACCGGGTTGCCCAAGTGTATGGTGCATAGCATTGGAGGCACTTTGATTCAACATCTGAAGGAACTCAAGCTTCATGTCGATCTGAAACGTCAGGATTCCATTTTTTACCATACTACATGCGGCTGGATGATGTGGAATTGGTTAGTTAGCTCTCTGGCGTTAGGAGCAACCGTAGTTCTATACGAAGGCTCACCTTTTTATCCCGACCCGGGAATGTTCTGGAAACTGATTCAGGACGAGAATATAACCGTCTTTGGAACAAGCGCCCGATATATTACGGCAATTGAGAATGAGGGGGTCGAGCCGGGTAGGGACTATGGTTTAAGGGAGTTAAGAACGATACTCTCTACGGGGTCTCCTCTAGTCGAGGATAGCTTCCATTACATATACGAACATGTTAAGAAAGATATACAGCTCGCTTCAATTTCTGGCGGTACAGATATTATAAGCTGTTTTGTGCTAGGTAATCCCATAGGGCCGTTGTATGCCGGAGAAATACAGTGCCCGGGATTGGGAATGAAAGTAGAAGCGTTTGATGAAAATGGGAAACCTGTTACCGAACAAAAAGGAGAGCTTGTTTGTTCTGCGCCTTTTCCTTCAATGCCGATATATTTTTGGAATGATCCTGATAATGAGAAATACCTTCGGGCCTATTTCGAGAAATACCCGAATGTCTGGACGCATGGGGATTACATCGAGTTTACAGAAACTGGCGGGGTGATTATCTACGGGCGTTCTGATGCGACTCTTAATCCCGGGGGAGTGAGGATAGGGACATCTGAGATCTATTGCCATGTAGAGGCTTTTCCCGAAGTCACGGACTCTGTAGTAATCGCTCATAAATGGCAAGGAGATGAGCGTATTATTTTATTTGTTAAGCTGGCTGAAGAAAAAATACTTACCCAGGAACTCGTAGACAGCATTAAAAAAAACATAAGGAACAATGCATCTCCTCGTCATGTGCCGGCTAAAGTAATCGCGGTTAAAGACATCCCTTACACGATCAGTATGAAGAAGGTTGAACTGGCGGTGAGTAAAGTTATCCACGGAGAGCCTGTTTTAAACAAAGACGCTTTGGCCAATCCGGAGTCTTTAGATTATTACAAAGACCTTTCTGATTTAAGAACGTAAAGATGTAGTTAAAGAAAAATGTGGATTACTTAGGATATGTATGAAGCTAAACTAAAACAGTATGATACAGAATATCCAGCGGTGTAGATGAAACAAATAAAGACTTTGATGTGACTGCCAAATATATACTTCGACTCGCCAAGCATAGTAGAAATTTATTCAGATGTTCAGAATATAAAGAAAAAAGAATACTTTGCCAATGCAGTAAGGGAAATAGGGATTAGGGATGCGATGGGTTTACTGGCTAACCACTGGCAAACAGAAGAGCAACTCCAATAATCACACTACAATCACATTGAAGTATAATAGGCAATAAATAGTTAATCATTTATGGTAGTTACAGACTTAGAGCGGGGCTCTCATAAGGCCTGCTTTGGGTTTAGGATGAAACCTTACCGACACTCAAAGATCTAACTATATGTGCATTATTTCATCTAGCCGTTCATATCTTATCATTAAGCAGTATACAAAACGTAGTAAGTCCAAATGTATAAGGTCATTGGATTTGATTTTCTGTGTTATATAGAGTATAATATCCTCTATGAGAAAAAAGAATAAACAAAAAAGATTTCAAGTTTGGTTAGACGAAGTAGAATTAGAGTTCATGTACAGATACGCAGAGCAAAATCATATGACTGGTTCTGAGCTTATAAGAGGTTGGATACATGAAGTGATGAAAAGGGAGGGTTTCGAAATAAAGGAACCAACTCTTCCGGAATCAAATAAAAGGAGGTCTAAATAAGATGGGAACAGTATTCAAGCGTGGAGATAATTGGGTAATAGAATATAAAAAGCAAAATGGGAAACTAAAGCGTGAATCAGTAGGAAAAGCTGGAGTTGTTACTAAAACTATGGCCAGGGAAGTTTTAAGAAAAAGAGAGCAACAAATAAAACTTGGTCAATATGAGATGATTGAGGCCCGAATCCCAACAGTTCAGGAATACAGTCAAGAATATCTTGATTATCAAAAGAATGTTAAACAAATTCGTTCATTTGTTAGGACTAGAGCTTGTGTTGGACATCTAAATAGATTTTTTGGAGAAAGAAGGTTGAGCGATGTGACTGCAGTTGATATTGATATATACAAACAAAGAAGATTATCAGAGGGAGTTAAGCAGAACACTGTAGCAAGAGAGTTGGTAGTAATTAGAAATCTTTTTTACCATGCGGAGAGTAGAAACAAGTTCTTTGGAAAAAACCCTGTCAGACAATCAGGAATACCAACGGTTAATGACAAAAAAGAGAGGGTTCTTACAACTGAAGAAGAGAGGCGACTATTAGACGCATGTCCAAAATATCTCAAGGACGCTATTCAATTAGCTTTAAATACTGGTATGCGGAGAGGTGAAATATTAGGTCTTAGATGGGACTGGATAGATTTCAATGAGAATTTGATAACGCTCCCTCAAACCAATACTAAAAATCAAGAAATGAGGAAAGTGCCAGTAAATCAGTTAATCAGAAAAATCTTATTAGTAAGGAAACTATTATCAGGGGGAAGTGATTTTGTGTTTCCTAGTGAAGAATCTAGGACCGGCCATATCTATTGGTTAAACCGATCGTTTAAAAGAGCATGTAAATTAGCTGATATTGAGGGTCTTAGGTTTCACGACTTTCGTCATACAGCAGCTACTAGATTGGTTGAGTCTGGAATACCGCTTCATGCAGTAGCAAGGCTACTAGGTCATTCAACTGTAAAAATAACCGAGCGGTATAGTCATCCCGAAGAAAGTGTGCGAAAAGGGACAGATATCTTGGGAAAATACTCTTCAGTTACTGACAAATCCACTGACTTGAGCATTGATGAAAATATGTGAATTAACGTAAGTCCCAGAAATGATTGGTGGCGACGGGTGGATTTGAACCACCGACACAGGCCTTATGAGAGCCCCGCTCTACCCCTGAGCTACGCCGCCTTATAACTTTCTTATTTATATGGGTAAGTATATTATCCTTCTGGATTAAAATT
>Ga0209633_10001289_pt1 | contig 26253 bp, 21 predicted proteins | sample Cruoilmetagenom1_FD_187290 | JGI IMG/M metagenome (GOLD analysis project Ga0209633, IMG submission 187290) | Oil polluted marine microbial communities from Coal Oil Point, Santa Barbara, California, USA - Sample 1 (SPAdes) (version 2) | ecosystem: Environmental > Aquatic > Marine > Oil seeps ...
CAACGATACGCTTGATGGCGGCAGCGGTAACGACACGTACATCTATACGGCGGGTGATGGTGACGATGTCATATTGGATACCGGCTTCGGCATTTCCACTGACAAGCTTCTCCTCCACAATATCGTGACGACGGACGTCACGTTGACGCGTTCGTCCACCGACATGGATGACGTGACACTCAGCTTCACCGGCGGCGGCAGCATCATGCTGGACGAACAGTTCGGTAGTTCTTACTACCGCATGGAAACGATCGAGTTTGACGACGGCACCATATGGACGTCATCAGACATTGAAAACATGGCGGTTGAAGAGCCAGGCGAGCCGAACTTAATCGTTGGTACTTCAGGGAGCGAAACGCTTACCGGTACGACGGATGCGGATATCCTGCAGGGCTTGGCCGGCGACGACACGCTGCTTGGCACTTCAGGCAATGACACTTATCGTTATGCCTCCGGAGACGGCAGTGACTTCGTCGACGATCAGAGTGATGACACATCGACGGACAGGCTGGTGCTTAGCGACCTCAATATCGCGGACCTGACGTTCGACCGTAACATAAGCAACAAAGATGATCTTTTGATCACGGTCGATGCAACCGGAGACGTCATCACTTCGGACGATCAGTTCTATGGGGGCAATTGGGGTCTTGAGGAGATTGAATTCGCTGATGGGACGATTTGGGATCGTGCAACCATCCTCGCCAGCGCTTGGTTCCGCGGGACTTCTTCAGGCGAGATAATTACGGGGACGTCGGGCGACGATGTCTTCGTCGGCAACGGTGGTGATGACACGTTGGCCGGCGTCGCGGGCAATGACACCTACCACTATGCTTCCGGAGACGGCAGTGACTTCCTCGACGATCAAAGCAACGACGCATCGACAGACAGGTTGATGTTCAGCGACCTCAACATCGCTGACCTGACGTTCGACCGTAACATAAGCAACAAAGATGATCTTTTGATCACGGTCGATGCAACCGGAGACGTCATCACTTCGGACGATCAGTTCTATGGCGGCAACTGGGGTATCGAAGAGATTGAGTTCGCGGATGGCACGATATGGGACCGAGCGACCATCCTCGCCAACTCCTGGATGCGCGGCACGTCTGTCGGTGAAACCATCACCGGAACGTCAGGCGACGACATCATTGTAGGCAATGGCGGCGGCGACACATTGAAAGGCGCGTCGGGCAATGACATCTATCACTATGCTTCCGGAGACGGCAGTGACTTCCTCGACGATCAAAGCAATGACGCATCGACAGACAGGTTGATGTTCACCGACCTCAACATCGCTGACCTGACGTTCGACCGTAACATAAGCAACAAAGATGATCTTTTGATCACGGTCGATGCAACCGGAGACGTCATCACTTCGGACGATCAGTTCTATGGCGGCAACTGGGGTGTCGAAGAGATTGAGTTCGCGGATGGCACGATATGGGATCGTGCAGAAATCTTGGAAAATTCCTTGTTACGTGGGACTTCTGGGAACGATACCATCGCGGGAACGTCTGACGATGACCGCATCTTTGGCGATAGCGGAAACGACACCCTTTCCGGCGGTGCCGGGAATGACACGTTCGTCTTCAAGGTCAATTCTGACGACGATACGATCACTGACTTCAATGCCGGTGCGGTGAGCGATGACGTTATCGAACTCGACAGCTTGGCTGGATTTGGCACTTTTGCGGACGTCTCCGCCGCAACAACCCAAAATGGCTCAGATGCCGTCATTGATCTCGGCACAGACGGGAGCATCACGCTCGCCGGGATAGACATGGCGAACCTCCATGAGGATGACTTCCGGTTCGTGTAGTCCGTGTTGTCCGATACGTAAATGAGTGGAAACCGATTAGAGATGCCGCCGCGACCGACGCTCGCGGCGGCGCTTTCCGCCTGCAGGGGCGCTCTGATCGGCATCGGCGCGATCAGCTTTTTTACAAACCTGCTGATGCTCACCGGCCCGCTATTCATGCTGCAAATCTACGACCGGGTGCTCACGAGCCGGAGCGTGCCAACGTTGGTGGCGCTTCTCGTTCTGGTTGCCGGGCTCTTTGCCTTTATGGGACTGTTGGAGCTTGTTCGTTCGCGTATTCTTGTGCGTGTGGGGCTGCGCATCGATCGTGTTCTGAACGGTCCGGTCTTCGACACGATCCTGCGATCGGGGTCTGTCTCAACATCGCAGCGTAACGACACTCAGACGTTGCGTGACCTTGATCAACTCCGCCAATTTATCTCTGGCCCGGGACCCCTCGCCATCTTCGACATGCCGTGGGCGCCGATCTACTTCGCGGTTATTTTCATGTTTCACTGGTGGCTCGGAATGGTCGCGATTGCCGGCGCAACAATTTTGTTGATCTTGTCGCTGCTGAATGAGTTTGTTTCCAAAAGACCTCTCGCGGAAGCGTCTGCAAAATCTGCGAAGAGCTTTACACTTGCTGAAGCGGGCCGCCGAAACTCGGATGTCTTGCGTGCGATGGGAATGGTTGACGCCTATCATGATCGCTGGGCGTCAGAACGTCATGGGGCGCTTGGTTCGCACACAAGAGCGAGCGATGTGGCGGGAACCATTACCGCCGTCACCAAAGTGACACGCTTGTTTCTGCAGTCCCTTATGCTGGCAACGGGTGCGTATCTCGCGCTTCAGCAGATTGTGACGCCGGGCATCATGATTGCGGCATCGATCATACTGTCGCGTGCTCTCGCACCAATCGAACAGGCGGTCGGGAATTGGCGTGCTTTCATTAGTGCTCGCCAAGGTGCCGGACGGATCAGGGCCGCACTGGAAAGCCTGCCGGTGAATGAAGCGCGCATGGCGCTACCGGAGCCAGCTGGAAAGCTATCCATCTCGAAACTCTACGCAGCTCCTCCAGGCATCACAGAGCCAGTCCTGAAAGCCATCAACCTCAAGCTCGAGCCCGGCGATGCCCTCGGCGTTATCGGTCCAAGTGCATCGGGGAAATCGACACTAGCCCGCGTGTTGGTGGGTGTCTGGCCAACCTTAAAAGGTGCGGTGAGGTTGAACCGTGCATCCCTCGATCAATGGGATCGGAAGCAGCTCGGTCGCAATATTGGTTACTTGCCTCAGGATGTTGAGTTGTTTGACGGCACCGTGGAGGAGAACATTGCCCGGTTCGATCATGAACGCGAGCCGGAGAACATTGTTGAGGCGGCACAGAAGGCCGGCGTTCATGACCTTATCCTGCATCTTCCTGACGGCTACGAGACCCAGATTGGCGAAGGCGGGGCCGTGCTGTCGGCTGGACAGCGCCAACGGGTTGCGTTGGCCCGCGCGCTCTATGGCAATCCGGTTCTTGTGGTTCTCGATGAACCGAATTCGAACCTGGATTCTGAAGGAGAAACAGCCCTGACCGAGGCGATCCTTAAACTGCGGGAAGAAGGCTGTGCAGTCGTCGTCATGGCGCATCGGCCAAGCGCCATTGCTGCAGTCAATCTGCTGCTTGTGCTCCGAGAGGGCCGGCAGATTGGGTTTGGGCCGAAGGACGAAGTGCTCCGTGAACATGTAAAGGGCGGTTCAGAGACGACGAACCAGGGCAATGTCCGAAAAATACAACGGCGGAGGAGTGCGTGAGATGCGTAACACCGTTACAAACGACGAAAGTTCCATCCGCAGATACGTCTTGCTCAGTTGTGCAGTTATCTTGCTGCTCTTTGGTGGCATGGGCGCCTGGTCTGCGGTCGCGTCCATAAGCGGTGCCGTCATCGCGCCGGGTTCCGTCATCGTCCAGTCTCATCGCAAGGACGTGCAGCACCTGCAGGGAGGCATTGTCAGCGAAATTCTGGTGAAGGACGGCGATGCCGTTGCGCCGGGCGATCTGCTGGTGCGTCTGGATGAGACTCTACCTAAAGCCAATCTCGGCATCATCACTTCTCAGCTTGATGAGCTTCAGGCGCGCAAGGCGAGGTTGGCGGCAGAACTTGCCGACCAACCTGAACCAGATTTCCCCGACCATCTTACGCAACGCGATGATGATCCTATCGTTTCTGGTGTGCTCGAAGGGCAGAGGACGTTGCTCAAGGCGCGTCGCGACTCTCTGAACGGCGAGAGATCGCAATTGCGCGAACGCGTCGGTCAATTGAATCAGGAAATCCTTGGTCTTGAGGCCCAGCGCGACGCAAAACATCAGGAAATCGCCCTGATCGAGGATGAGCTCTCTGGTCTGCTGGGGCTGGAGAAAAAAGGGCTTGTTCCGAAGACACGGGTCGTGGCCCTGAAACGCCAAGCGGCTCAACTCAACGGGGACCGTGGTCGTTTCATTGCCGAGATTGCGCGCGCCAAGGGCAGGATCGGCGAAACCGAAATCCAGATCATCCAGTTGGAAAAAGACCGAAGGACCGAGGTCGTCACGGAGTTGCGAGACGGGCAGACGAGGATTTCTGAACTGCTGGAACGCAAGGTCGCGGCGGAGGATCAACTCAAGCGCATCGAAGTTCGCGCGCCGATCGGCGGTTACGTGCATCAGATGGCGTTCCATACGGTCGGTGGTGTCGTCCAGGCCGGCGAGACCATCATGCAGATCGTTCCGGCGAAAGACGTACTTTTGATCGAAGCACGGCTTGATCCGGCGGATATCGATCAGGTCTTTGTGGGTCAGGAGGCGGTCGTGCGTTTCCCGAGCTTCAATCAGCGCACGACACCTGAACTCAATGGCAAGATCCTCCACATCTCTGCTGACGTCAGTCAGGACGCGCGAGGTGAGATTGACTTCTATACAGCGCACGTCACACTCGCAGGCAATGAGATCCAGCGCCTCGGTGCCCGCAAACTTGTACCCGGGATGCCAGCCGAAACGTTCCTGCAAACCGGCGCCCGAACCGCGCTCAGTTATCTCCTGAAACCACTGTCAGACCAGTTCGAAAAGGCGTTCAGGGAGGAGTAAGACAAAATAACAATTCAAACCTAGGCATACGAGAGTTGGTACGCTTTTGGCACTTAGCGGACGTTTTATCCTGTGCCGTGGAGTGCCCGCTTTCAGGGGCGAAGCGGACGACTCAATTAGTCTCTGTACTTTGCAATGGTACCGCCGTGGTACCCTATTTGCAGGGTGCACTGGGACCGTCAAGGTGAATGCGTGACTAGCGGTCTCTCAGAAAACAGTGTGTTAGGGGCAAACAGGCAAATCGGGGAGAGCGCGGGAAATGGGGGTCCGAGAACTGAAAATCCGCGTGTCGGTGGTTCGATTCCGCCCCTGGGCACCACCTCATTTTTTTCGCATTGTTTTTCCATCATTTTCTACTCCTTTTTGTCCCACTACTGGCAATCACTTCGGAAAGTGGGACACTTTCGTTCATGTTTTGACCAGCAGCGAGTTTTTGCATAGCCGAATTTGCGAGCAATTCGCGGCTCGCGGCGCGGGTATAACGCATGACCTCCTTTGAGGTCTGGTGGCCTGTTACAGCCATGATCTCGTGCTCCGTGGCACCCTGCTCTGCAAGGCGTGTAGCGGCGGCTTTGCGTAAGCCGTGCGCCGAGCAATTTTCTAAGCCAGCCTCGTCGCACCACTTCCGGAAACGATTGCCGAAGCCATTTGCCGTAAATGGCTTGCCGAATTGGGTTACGAGAAAAGTCAAATTGCCGGATGGCGTCGCATCAATGATCTGCTGCAGGCACGGGAGGATCGGGATTTTGATGTGGATTGGATTGCGATGCTTGTTTTTCGCTTGGGTGAAAACTAACCAGCCATCGCGAACATGTTGTCGCCCAAGACGCACAATGTCACCGCGTCGTTGCCCGGTGAACAGCATGAGAGCAAGCGCTAGCCGAGCTGAAGTTCCGATCGGATGCGTCTTCTCAAACCGCCCCACTTCTTCTGCGCTCCAGGAATGGAAACCGTGAGAGCGGGAACGAATGTATGGCACTTCCGCGGCCGGATTTCGCCCACAGTGTCCTGCATGTGACCCCCAGGCGAATACCTGCCTTAAGGCTTTCACGAGGGCATTGGCTGCTTCAGGTGTCCCGACCTTTGCTTCCCGCCATGCGCGTACGTGCCGAGGCTCCATCTTGTTATATGGGTTGTCACCCCGCTTCGCGTTGAAGCCGTCAAGAATGTTCCGTCTTACCCGTTGTGTGCGGGGGTGCAGCAGCTTGAAATCCACAGATCCATAATAGTGTTCGCAGAGCCATCGGAACGAGCCTCGCTCGGCCGGCGCGAAAGGTTTCTCGATAGGTTCAGCGGCCTCGATTTTTCTGAGAGCCTCTCTGTACTCTTGTAGGAACGCCTCGGTGTCCTCTAGCTGCCGCAGTCGGATCTTCCTACCGTACCGGCGGACATAGATACGGACGTTTCCGTGGCGATCCATGTCGGTCGCTGTGTGTTTCAGTTCCACAATCCCTGGTGGATTGCTCAGTCGAATTCGAGCCATGCCATCGCCTCCCATCATGCCGCGTCCTCCTCATCCCAGGGGTTGCGGTCATTCCGATTGGGCAATGCATCAAAGGCTTCGTCAAGTTCCTGGCGATCCCATACAAGCCTAGAATTGATTTGTTTTGGTTCTGGCATGCGACCGACCTTGACCATTTCGTCAAATAGCGAAGGTGAGATGCCTACATAGAAAGCGGCGACTGCTCGAGACAAGCCGCGCGGGTGTAGCGGCATTTCACTCAAGCGCCGCTTGGGGTGTCTTTGGATGGGATGTTCTGTGCAGTCTGACATCGTGCAAATCATTCGTTGAATCTGATTCGCACATAAAATTGCAGAACCTGTGGGCGAAAAAAGCCCCCCATGGTTTTTCGCCCAGATTGATCAAACGAAATGCCTAGTTTCTCAAAGCTTTCTTTATCGAGGGCCAACGACTCTCGATCAGCTTGAGTGCGTCGTCCAATGCAAGCTTGGGAACCAAGGGACGGACTTCGTCGTCCGAAAGATCGATTTTGGTTTTATTGATAGTCTCTCTTATCGTTGACCAAAGGGTGACCTGAATGGCCTCCTGCATTCGGGCAAGAACCTCATTGGTTGCAGGATTTTTCGCTTTTCGGTATGCATCTTTGAGCGCATCGGTGGTCTCACTTCCATACTGGTCCCGGTGCTTCTTGTCCTTAATCATCCGCTCAAATATCTTGGTGTTTGTGAAATCTGGGTTGGCGTTGCGTGCAACGGCAAAATCGAACATAAGCTGACAAAGACGCTCACCTGTCCACTTTGAAGGACGTCCGGGTGGCTTTGTCGCCGAGCCAAAATGGATGTGGGCGAAATAGGTAACGAGGACTTGCCAGTCACTCGGGTTGCCGGGAGAAAGGCCAAAAGCCTCAAAAGCTCTCTTTACGGGCCCGTCTATTTCCGTGCGGAACGCGGGCTCGATTTCCTGCAGCTTTAGCATTTGTGCTTCATGAAGAGCGTCATTTTCCCATGCTGCACGTTTGGATAGCTTTTCGCTTGCGCCAAATGCTTCGGCGATTTGATCGATGGGCTTGCGTTCCCTTAGCGCCTTGACCAAGCGCTCGAGGCGGGACTTCGGATCGTCTTTCGGCTTTCCTACCATCGCTCTCTAGGGCCGCTCCGAAATTAGTGTGGCTATGCCACGTTATGCTCATCCGGGGATAGAGTTTCAAAATTCTAACCATCGACTGGGATGCAAACTCGCGGTTGCTGAGACGAGATTTTCGGTTGAGTAGTCGACGTTCTATGTGCAAGAACGGTTGCAGATTTCTAACATTGACGTGGTTATAGACCGGTCCAATAGAATATTCTGGCTCTGAGGTCTGACTTCTGAATCAAACAGTCTTTTGCACAGGCCCTCAATTTAGCATCACTTTCTCAATAGCAGCGGTGGTGGCGCTGGTCAGGATGATTTAGAAATGCGCCCAGGTCCCCTATTTCAAGGTTATGGTAATTGCAAAATAAGCTCTGTTGTCGACGAATCACTGAGCTGACATAGTGATCGCACTTCAACCAATCTGGTCAGTTCTCGCGAGGAGGTCCGGGTGAGCAAAGTGCCCAGTTTCGGAATGATCGATCTGTTTGCCGGGATCGGGGGCATGCGTCTTGGTTTTGAGGCAAACGGCGGGCGATGTCTCTTTACGAGCGAGATCGATAGATGGTGCCGGGAAACCTACCGGGCAAATTTCCCGGACTCTCATAAATTTGTCGGAGACATCCGCTCTGTACGGGTCGAAGATATCCCGCCTCATGACGTGTTGCTCGCTGGATTTCCGTGCCAACCATTTTCACTAGCAGGCGTTTCAAAAAAGAACTCGCTCGGACACAATCACGGCTTCATGTGCAAGACACAGGGCGCCGCTTTCTTCGAAATAGCGAAAATCCTGGGGACCCATCGTCCGGCTGCCTTCCTGCTGGAAAATGTCAAGAATCTGCTGTCGCACGACGGGGGTCGTACCTTCGAAACAATCATGGAAATCCTCGAAGTACGTCTGGGCTACCAGGTTACCTGGAGGGTATTCGACGCAAAGGGATTTGTTCCACAGAGTCGCGAGAGGGTGTTCATCGCGGGTTTCCGTGGCCCATGCGGTTTCGACCTCAAGGATCTAGAAGTTCCTGACGGGTCCGACGCACCCAAGTTGCGTAATATTCTGCATGAGACATCTGACACACGTCCTGAACCGCCGTTCACTGACAGCAGCCCCCTAAGGGTCAACCCCAGATACACCCTGTCGCCGAAACTTTGGAAGTATCTGAAAGACTATGCTGCGAAGCATCGCGCAAAGGGTAACGGGTTCGGATACGGACTTTTTGGGCCCGACGATGTGACGAGGACTCTGTCCGCCAGATACCACAAGGATGGATCCGAGATCCTAGTGCGTCAGCGTGGCAGGAGGCCTCGTCGCCTGACGCCACGAGAATGTGCTCGCCTCATGGGTTTTGACAGACCTGGTGCCAAAAGCTTCAGTATCGCAGTCTCAGATACGCAGGCCTACCGGCAGTTTGGCAACGCGGTGGTTGTCCCGCTCGTGTCCTGGATCGCATCGGAAATGCGGCCTTACATTGAAGCCTTTGCTGAGTATGAGCCGAACCAGCAACTATTGTTGCCTGGGATTCTTCCGATCACGGCAGCGCCGGCAGTCGCCGTCCAGGCATGAACGATGGCAGACATTGTAACGCCGGAAGTACGTAGCCGGATGATGTCTGGTATCCGTGGCAAGAACACCAAACCGGAACTGCTAGTTCGCAAAGGGCTTCACAGAAGGGGTTTCAGGTATCGCATTCACGCTAGATACATAGCGGGGCGCCCCGACCTGTTCCTGAGAAAATTCAACGCAGCGTTATTCGTACATGGATGCTTCTGGCATGGGCACGACTGTCCGCTGTTCAGGATGCCGGCCACGCGCAGGGAGTTCTGGGAACAGAAGATGAGCAGGAATCGGGAGCGCGATTGCGCAGTGTCCCGCAAGTTGGATGATGCCGGCATCCGTCATCTTACCGTCTGGGAGTGTGCTCTGAGAGGACCCACTCGGCTTGGAGAGCAGGAGGTGCTGGATAAGATATCAGTCTGGCTATCAGGGACAGATATGGTGGGCACCGTTCAAGGTTCATAAAGCAATGGAATCAAGCCGTGGAATCCCCCGGAAATCTGCTGACCGGTTTTCTGAGTTGGTCGAAGTCCAAGTCGCGAATGCGGTCCCAGCATTCCTGCTTCTTACAGTATTCGCCAATATTCCTGCTTCCTGGGGGGGTGTCCTTGATTGCCTTGGCCACATTCAGAGCAACCCTGGCCAGCCTTACTTGGAGGCCATCTGGTAATGTCTGGATATTCCAGATGCGTCTCAGATCGATCTCCAGTTGCCCCATCCTGTACATGTTATGGACCAGCCAGGCGACGGTATAAGTGACGATTTCGGCCTTGTGGCCGCGATCCTGCTTGTACCAGTCTGACGTGCCTACCATTCGATCAGTCCAGCGGAACAGGATTGCTTTTGCGACGGCATCTCGGAAGTAATCTTCATCAAACTGTTTCGGATCGGCGTCCCATTCCGTTTGGATCCTTTCTGAAAATTCCAGAAAACATTTCTGCGCACCCAGCCTGGCCTTGTGGGGCTCACAGCGATAGGTGGTTTCATATTTGGCCAAGTCCGTTTTGACGATCACCTGGTTCTTTGGAAATTTTGCCTCGAATGCCTGTCTTTCTGCTGCGCTCGCATAGGCAATGCTGTTCCTGTACTGACCGCGCGCCCTCTCATAGAACCATTTTGTCCCGGCCATCGCACCATCAACCGCCGGTGCAGTGATGCGTCTGGACAGTCGCTCCAGCTCTTGATGGAAAGCATCGCCGGAGAAGAAATCTGCTTCGCTTATGCGGTTCTGGGTGTTGGCGAAACGAGAAATCTTCGGAACGATCTCTTTCATGTGTTCCGGACTGACGACGGAGAGCTTCATTTGGACAAATGCTGCATCAAGCGGGGCATCATGCTGATCGCGCGCATAAAGAATTGATGCGGTGGTCTGCCCGCCGTTGACGATTTGCAGGTCTCTGAACGACCGTATTGCCAGTCCGTTTTCCGTTTCGTCAAATTCGACAGCTGACGCAGTTGCGGTGAGGCCATTGTTGTAGGCAAAAAACATTTCAGGGGCTTCGCGCAAGGTCTCTATGATACCTCTGTTTACCTTGGTCCGGGCCTGAAGAAATGTCCTCACGTTTTGTTCGAGCAGCCGAGCTCCATAACGCCCATAAATCTGCGCCAGCAGTTCTGCGGGCATCACGAGAAGATATGACCTGTAGTCTTCCCCTGAAACATGGGCCTCGAGACATGGAAGCGGTGTACCGTTCAGTTCGCTGATGTCCAGCGAAATGGGCTCAGGTTCGCCGCGTGCCATCAGGAGATCATTGTAGCGACGGAAGTCTAGGACATTGTAGGTGATCGGCCTTCCGATCGTTTTCCCCGACTGGACCCGCTTGGATCGGGTTGACCTGACGGCATCTGAAAAAAGAACAGCCCTGATCCGCCTGATCTGGGTGTGGCAACGGTAAATTTCGTAGGCAGCATCAAATGCAGGGCTCGCTTCTTCCAGCGAGCTTATGAAGTCAGGCCGCACCGCCTTCTCACAGAATTTGTGAGCCCGTGCAAAATGACGGCTGATCTCGTCGACGTGCAGGGATTCCGGCTGTTCCCCGTTTCTGAGGTCGCAGATTCCCAGATGGAGTTCTGCCGTCTCCGGTTCAAAAGCATACCCATCAATCTGGTAGCCGTCCCGGCCCTCCCTGCGCGCAGGAGCATAAGTCAGGTCAACACAATCACCATTCTCTGCGGCAAGCGAGGAATAGTTCTCGAAAAACGTGCTGTAAATCGGGTTGCCTGTTGTTTCAGCTTCTCGCTTCAGATCTTCCATGAATTCGCGATAAGCTGAGGTGAGATCAGTCTCAGGCATCGCTGAGACACTCCTTTGCCTGCTGCTCCGTTACTGCGCAGTCTGCACAGGACTCAATTGCGACGGTGTATCGGACTTTCTGAACGCCGCCCATCAGGCCTGCCGGCACAATGCGCGGGAATGCGTCAGTGACCTCATAAAAGGAGCGCCGGGAAACTACCCACGCCGGATCGTCATACTCCGGCCGCAGTCGATACCCCGCCTCGACAAGTGCCGCGTTGAACGCATCCAGGGCAACATGGCTGGCAGAACGGACAATCTTCATCACTTCATCCACGATTGAATTGAGCGTGTGCGAAGCGGGGTCGGGAGTAATGGCGGTGGACAGGGTCTGGTGTGAGACAAGGATCCGGCCTGACGATGTGTCGAGCTGATGCTCAGAAGCGATCTGGAGTCGCTGGTCGGCGGTGGACATCTGCGTCTTGACTTCGACAATCCAGTCCGCGGCAGCGAAATCCTGCTCATCGCTGAATGGGCCGCGCCAGCTGAAAACCGAATCAACGGGCCCGATCAACGGCACAAGAAAATCCATGAGAAAGGTGAGTTCGCCAAAGAGCCCGATCACACTGGATCGGGATAGCACGTTATCCCGTCGCTTTTTTATTAGTTCCTGCCAGCGCACCAGCCTGTTTATTACAATCGGAATTCCCTTGGCATTCTGTCCACGCTCGAGGCCGCGCGTTGCCAGCATAAGGTTGGTGCAAAGGGCACTGAACAGATCAACTTCCCCTGAATCGCGGAGTGTCAGAACAAGCCGGCTGAGGCCGTCATTTGCGTCAACCATCGCGGTATCTATTCCGGAAAGGCGCGGTAGACCTGGAACGGCATCGTGGTCGGTTTTCGCAGTGAGAGAAAAATTGTAATGACCTTGGAAATCCCGACCCCTGTGGAAGTCAAGGGGATGTGTGGGATCGGCCAGACGCACATTGTCAACGCCCGGGTGTTCTGCCGCCACGATTTCTGTCCATGCGTCAGTCACCCTGTCCTCCCTCGAAGATGTAATCTTCGTCGTCGTCAGGTTCTGATGCAAACATGTCCATCTGCGTTTTGTAGACGGTATTCACCTGGTAGGTGCGGGTCTCGGGTGCAACGCTCGTGCTGGGAACGCAGAGGCTGAGAGAGACCACCGGATCTTTGAGTTTCAGTTTCTCACCCTCAGGTTCGGGGGTTTCGTTGAACTCTCCGTCCGTTCGAACAACGTGGATCAACAGGACTGGCCTTTGAAGCTGTAGGCAGTATTTCCGGTCACCTTTTTCTTCTGAATCCAGCGCCGCCTGTAGCTGCTCCTCACTCAGCATGATCGCGCCGTCGTCAGGATCTGACACGCGGTTGCGCTGCCCGTAAAACCTGAACAGTCCATTGGCGACGGTCCCCTGTCTCCGCCCCCTGAGCTTGAGTTTTCGACCGAATACGGGCTTGCCGAATTTCTCGGTGGTCTTCAGAACCGGAATGACTATGTCCCATTTTTCCAGTTCTGCAGAGAGCCGGTCCTGAACGTAATCGGAAACGAGTGAGTTTCCGCCAGTAGTGATCTCTCCGAGGTGAGGGTGGGCTTGGGGAAAACTGAATTTGAGAAGCAGACCGTGGACGAGATTGCCTGGAATGCCCGAGGCGACAAGAATTGATCTGTCCTGATCGTCGGTAATTTGATTACTCTCCGCAATTCGTGAAAGGAAGTCCTCTAGGCATTTCCGGTTTCTTCTGTTGATTTTTTCGTCATTTGCGAGCATGTGGCCTTCGATCTGTCTGCCCGAGTAATTTTGGGCGACAGTCATGGAGCTTGCCGAACGCATCTTGTTCGCTGCAGTGATACGGATTGCAGTCGGACTTTGGCGGACTCTAAGTCCGAAATCCTGGGGCGTCATTCGAAGGGCTTCCATTCGCTTCACTTCGCCCCTCATCTCTTCGATCGCTTCATTTATGTATTCGTAGTGCGCAAGTGAATCCTTGGGCAGGTACAGCCTGCAGATGTCTTCGTATAGGGGCCGGTACCCGAACCAGCGGGCCATCTGCATCAGCGTATCTGATGCCGCGGTATTCCTGAGAATATAGGAGACGGAAAGTCCCTCCAGCGTCAGACCGCGGGACAGCGCAAGGCCACCTATGGCAATGACATGCAGGCCATCTTTCTCGTTACCCGAGTAATCAAGTGTGCCACCGCGCATGTTGACCGTTTCGGTCACGATTGTTGCGATTGCCTGAGGTAGAACTGCCGCGACTTCAGCGAAGTCATGACCGGTGTCCGAAAATTCCTTGGAGAAATCGTCTGCAAGCAAGGTAAGCAGCCTGTCTAACGTATTGTCGGGCCAAAGGCCGGCGTTGACCCTTATGGCGTCGGACAGTTTCTGGGCGTAGGTGTAGACGTGTCCTTTGACGAGTTCCTGAATGTCATTGAACCGGCTTACATTGATCATCATCGAACAGTGGGCATTTGCGTCGCCCCTGAGAATTCTGATCGCCCGTGTCAGGACAAAAATCCGTATTGCGCGGTAGAGCGAGGGTGGAAGGTCATCGACCGGGTGGTCACGCTTGTGCTTTAAAGGAAGATAGTCCCCGTAATCATCGATCTCGTCGACCATGACTTCGCGAAGGTCGCCGTCTGGGTCAAAGACCCGATGTGCGCCGACATAGTTTGTTGGCGGATCCAGTGCCTTGATGAAATCCCGCGGAAAGAGATCGTCCTGCAGCATCGAGCTGTCCGTGTCGGGATCAATGAATATGTTGGCGAATGGGGTTGCAGTGTAGCCCACATAGGTGGAACGGTCGAAGAGGGACAGGATCCGCCGGATTTCCGCATTGATTGCAGTGGCCTTTTTCGGGTCTTTCGCGGTGTTGATTGACGCATTGTCAGCCTCATCGTCGATCAACAGCAGGGGTTCTTGGATGGTGTTCCCCTCGTGTGGTCCTGCAAGCCAGTTTCCAAGGGATTCCAGCGTGGATTTGTTCTTCTTCGTTATGAATATGATTGGTTCCCTCAGGGAAGAAAGACTGATGCCATAGGTCTGGGCGGCAGTAAGGGAAAAATCTCTTTCTCGCGATGTGCCGTAGGCTGGGAAGCGTCTTTCAGGGGCATAGTTCAGGATGGGCAGGGCCTGAGCCGCCGAAGCGAGAAAGACGGACTTCCTGCCGATGAATGTTTCATCCAGACGCTCCTGTGTTTGGCCCCTGAGCGAGTTCGTGATTCCCGCAAGCAGTATGACAATCTTGTAGCCTGCATCGGCGCCCTTGCAGATCAGTGCAGCATAGTTGGTGGTTTTGCCGGACTGGACATGGCCCATGACCATGCCACGCCGTTTCCATGAGTTTTCCGAGCCGGGATTGCCACACCAGTCAAGGACGTCATTCGTATCACGGTCCAGGGTGGCAACAACGCCTGGCGGTAGAATTCCCGCCTCAATGTAAAAATCACGAAGCCTTTTCCAGTAGTAGAAGTTGATGTCAGATGAGCGCCTGGCCAGCCATGGCTCCTGCTTCCCCTTGAGAGCGGCACCCTTTTTCTGCGTTATTGTAAAGACAGAGGTCAGCTCCCTTACGATCCTAGCCTTTTCGTCGTCTGAAAGCCGGAATAGTCCCTGATTTACGAGGGTCTCAATATGTTCGGGCGCAATACCGGTTCCGGCCTGAACCTGCTCGGCGAACCGTTTGACGATTTCCATCCGGAAATAGGCGGTCTGGCTGGAAAGATCAGACATTGAGCAGTCCCTCCTCGCGCAAAAGTGTCTCTACAAGAGACCAGCTCGTAGTAAATGGTTCGGTTTTCTTGAGGTCCTTGAGAAGCTGAATTGTGTCTCCGCCGGCTCGAGAAAGCATGCTAGGGTAAGTTTCCCTGAGCAATGAACGGAGATCTTCCGGGCTCGTATACGCTTGGTTGATCGAGTCAATCTGATTGGCAGTGTCGGCGGAAAATGCCTCGACCGGAAAGCCTACCTCAATGCTTTTCAGCGCAGCGCTTGCAGCCACCTTTGCGTCATCATCTGTTGTTTCAAAAAGCCGGGCAATCAGGGGATGATCCCTGTTTATGAAATAACGGATTTCACCGTCTCTTGAAGCCCGGTTCCAGACCGAGACCGTGTTTCTTTCTCCGATCGTTCCGCCGCGCCGGCGATAGACCTTGGATGACCTTATCCGAAGGCCATCCACGATCTGTTTCAGCCTATTCCTTAGAACGGTCGGCAGTTTTGCCTCAGATTTGTCGATCGTGATCTTCCAGATGTCATCGAGCGAGTTGGGGATGTCTACACTTATGCGCACAAGCTGTGAGAGCTCGCCATGCTTGGCCAGACGGAACCAAGTGCCGCTGATTATGAGCCGATGATTGCGATATACGTAAAAACCTTGGTTGCGAACGAACCCTTCAGGTCCACCGAGACGCTCCAACTCAGCCGGCTTCAGTTTTGAGTAATGCGGAAGGATGAAAGGCTCGATCTTAATGGTGCTGTTTTTTATCCGGACCGCCTCCCGTTCGAGCGGCTGGGTCGCATCATGCTCGGTAAAGAATGGATCGAATGGCTTGATGTCACCCCCATTGAGAGTGAGTGCAAATTTCTTTCCACGTACTTTTCCGGACAGATACTTTTGAAAGATAAGGGCGAGCTGATCGCATGCGTGACTGACGGCTGAGTTGAAATCGGCTTGGCTGATCGACCCCTCGTCTGAAAGACGGTCGCAGTTTTCCCAGATGACTTCCGTCCCGTCGGATTTTTTCAGTTCAGGCGATGCAAGTCCTTCGATCTCCTGCTTCGACAGAAGCCCCATACGCCAGCCGTCGATGTCATCCAGGTCCCAGACGGCTCCGGACGACGTTCCGTCTTTACTCGAGATCACGGTGAGGCGGCGGCACTGCGAAAAAGAAGCCGATTTCATTCCCCATCCGAACCGACCAAGATCGTCCGGGGCACGTTCATGCGCGGGATTTGTCGATGCAGGACGCATCGCATCCTGAAGCTCCTTTGGGAACATGCCGTGGCCGTCATCCAAAACACGGACAACCGGGTTTCCGTCATTGTAAAGACATCTGAGTCGGATGTTTTTGGATCTAGCCGCAATGCTGTTATCGATTAGGTCCGCGAGAGCGCCTGCAAGATCATAGTTTCCAAAACTTCTTGCAGACATCATCAGTGATGATGCGTGGGGTGGATTGTCGATGTATCTCACGTGAACTTATGGTCCTGCGACCCCCCCTCCGTCGTTTACCCGAGGTCCAGCTTGCCTGGCCCCTCAATTTGCTAGGGCCAGCTCCCAGGCTCCTCGCGCTGTTTCACTGGCGGGCCGGCAGATCCCCTGATCACGCATTTCCTGCGCAGCCCATCTCATATCGTACTGCCAAGTGTAAAAGAGATCACCGGCAGCGCGAAGCTCATCTTCGTGATGTTGCCAGATGTGCTTGGCTACTGATGGGATATCTGCTTTGCCTCCGTGTGTTTGAAGTGCATCCCTGATCCAGGTAACCAGTATTCCTTTATCTATAGGCATCTGATTGACTTCTTCTTTTCGCAATTTCATTGCTGAGTTTCAATTCTACACGGATTTTACGAATCTACACGGATTTTGCGAGGTGTCTCAGTTTGAATTGTTTAGACGCTGTACCTAGCGTGGCTTTGGGATGCGCTGGATGGTGTCAAGGGCGCCATAACTCACTAAGACCTGCTGTTTCGGCCTTGCTTGGTGCCGTCTAGGTAGCGAAGGAGCCAGAGGCCTGTGGGTGATGGCTAGGAGGTGTTGTAGTCCATTTTCTGCCGTTTCCAATAGCGTCCACGTGGTCAAGCTGTTGGAGTAGTTCAATGGGCAGGCCTCAGAATGTATACTTTTTGATGCTTTCGCTTGACGTGTCTCTTTTTATGTCTCAAAATAATTTTCTCAAAACCTTTAAGAGTCACGGAGACGAGAATGGCGATCGTTGGATACGCTCGGGTCAGTTCAACCGGACAGAAGCTCGAAACACAGCTTGAAAAACTCGGAGGCTGCGACAAGATCTTTCAGGAGAAGCGATCCGGTGTGGATCGGTCCCGGCCAGAGTTAAAGCGATGCCTCGACTACATACGGGAGGGCGATACGTTGGTGGTCGCCAAGATAGACCGATTGGCCCGTTCAACCGCGGATCTCTATCGCATCATTTCAAAGCTCTCTGGAAAAGGCGTGGACTTCAAAGTCATTGATGACCCCTTGATCGACACCACCTCGAGGACCGGAAAGCTGGTCATGGGTATCCTGGCCCTGATTGCAGAATTCGAGAATGACATTAGACGCGAGCGGCAGATGGACGGCATTGCAAAGGCTAGAGAGAAGGGCGTCAAGTTTGGTCGCAAGTCGCTTCTCACAGCCGACACCGTTACTGAGATCCAGGAGCTCCGCCAGGCCGGCGAAACTGTGCCGGAGATAATACGCAGGACGGGGCTATCAAAAGCTTCGGTGTACCGGGCCCTGGCGAAAGCTTAGAAAAACCAGTATCGAGTCCGCTTTCCTGCCCGAAGCAGACGTAAGTCCACATAGGTCGGAACGTCCGCTAATTGCCAGGAGGCGACATTGAACGAAGTGAGTTAGTGACGTACCCCTGCGCTCCGCATTCAAGTCAAGTTCATAGTCTTGCCGTCAATCAGACAACAATAAGTGACTCGAATGAAGAGATGATATCGTTAGGAATACCTCGATCTACAACCCAAGGATGGTAACCAACGCCTAAATCCCAATAGGAACCACCAAAATCAATATGTTGGTAAAATCTCCATCTCCCTGAGTATACAATTATTGATGAAATTTTGTCATTCCACCAATCACCAACGTACAAATAACTCAGACTTGTGCGCCATCTCGCTCCTCCAAAATTTATATGCTCAAAGACCTCTACATCCGGAAGACCCGTGAGTTCAGGAGCTAGGGGAGAAAATTCCGGCGATTTCTTGCTGGAGTTTATTGTACCGCTGGGCCTCAAAGGACTTATCTTATCACTACTTAGTTTTAATAAGGCTCCATTGGCTGTATTCATCGTCCAATATGGAGTTTTTCTATCTATCAACATTTTCTATTTTCCTTTTTCTACATACAGAAAGTAATAATTTAAATATTACTACAGGTCAATTGGCATTTCGTCAATTACTATATCCGGCGGCACCGACTCTTCGGATGTTACAGCGCTGTCCTGAGAGCAGGCAGAGGGTTGAAACGTCTGCTCCGGGTCAGAAGCGGACTCTAATCGGTACGGCGTGGAACGTTTGATGAGTGCCAAAAGTGGACTTTAATGCCACTGGCGCGTTCATGATGCCCTTGGGGGGGGCAAGTGTATGGTTTGCTGGACGATGATTAGCGGAACCTGATCCGCGCGTGACAGTTACTGCAAACGGGCGAAGGTGAACAAAGCAGAATGTTTGTAATTGTTTATGTAGTGAACATAAAGTAAATTTTTAAATACTGCAGTTTGCGTTCTGTGGATATTAGTATTTTTCAATTTTTAACTCTTTAATGACGCGTATTGATCAATAATTGTTTTGAAATAGTGTGCAAACAATATATAGTTCAAGAAATTTTCGTCATGTATAAAAATAAGAATATGTGAATTAAGGGGGGTAGTACGATGAATCTGCATCGGACGCAACATTTGGCGGTTATCTCGGCTAAAGTTTCCATAATTTATGGGCTTCTTTTTCTTGTTGGTTGTCAACGAATTCCGGATCAAAGCAGAGTGACAAGAATGGATGCAGTGGACATAGTCAAGAATATCCGTTGTGAGCTGCAAGAAGCGCTCCTTACAGCTTATTTTAAGGGTAACTGGATTTACGCGTCGTATGTTGCCTACGAGTTTAGATTTACATCAACAATAAATAATAATGGTGACTTAAACTTCACTGGCTTTTGGCCATTTCAGAGGAAAAGAGGGGACGGGCGTGTAGACGGTATAGCAAAGATAGATTACGATAAAACAAGGAAAGGAGAGTCAGCGATAACAATAAAAGAAACTTTTAATAATGTTGCAAACGAAGATTGCAGTAGTGCGATGTACTTTCGATCTTTTAAGTATCCCATAAAAGGAAAAATAGGTGTAAATAGAGTTGTGGATGATTTTTACAGATCGTCTAGCATCAAGGGGTTGTCACAGATTTCAGAATTTACGCGTGAATTGGAATTCAAGGTTGTAAAGGCGGGCAGCATAGATGTTACGTACTTCATTGCACCGGACCCTGTGAGGCCGGCTGGTGTATTGAGGAGAACGTTCAAGACACAACTCATATTCGCAGCCGACCGGGCCGACACGCATAAGGTTACGTTCACATTCACGGCGCCAGATCCAAGATTCATTGCAGGGATGCCAGGGGCACTAGCTTATCCATCACCTCCAGATCATATAAAAGTGTTGCTTGTTGGGGTGAATAATAAAACGCCACCCCAAATCCAAATCGTTGCGCCTATCCCCAAAAAGGGCGTCAGGAGGGAGACAAAGGTGCTGGATGATAAGTACGTTCCACCGCCTGCCGGTCCGGAAAACCAAGATCGAATCCTCAGAGGACTTCAGCGCAATCTGGACCGTCAGAGAAATTTTCCTAGGCAAGAAGCTATTGATTCGCTGATCGGCCGATAAATGATCCGCTCCAGCATCCGTCCGTTCTCCATCTGCATCCACAATATGATGCTCGCTCGGGCCGCATTTTCGCTACAAGCCCCTGGGCAATGGCGTGGGCGTCCAGACCCGGATTGATGGCCTCGCTGAGCCTAAGACAATGCATACGCCCGCGTCTGGCAGAAGAGTTCCGGGAGTTGCGCGGTCGCTGACGTCCCAGCCGGCACGCGCGACTTGGCAGTCGCGGCGATACCTTGCGAGGCTTGTGTAAGCGTGAATTCACAGTTCTCGAAGTCGTGGGCGATCAGCCAGACGATACGCCCGTCTGCCGGTTGCGACTGGCTCCGGTCAAGAATGTGCCTCCTTCATCTGTTTTGACTCCAAACTTGTGGTTGACGTCACGGCAGTCTTCGATACGAATGAGCTCGCTCAGCAGTTGCTCGGCTTCTTCCGTTCTGGGCAACGTCGTAACGATGTTAGCCAGTGCCCAGCTTGACGACATCGTCGCTGTCTGCCTTGTCCTGAGCAAATGGGATTGTGCGGCTGTGGTTCGTTGCGTTTGTGCACCGGCCATCATCGACGTCGGAACTGGCGTCGAAGTGCAGGAAAGCAAACTCGTCTGAATGTGCGGAACACACTCTTTCACCGGTTCGTTTAGACGTCGGGCCCGGGAAAGGTGCAGCCGCGCACTTTTATTGTTGACGCCAGCGGTTTTGCGCCATGGTTTGACTCGGCCCGATTAGCCTGGCGATGCTTGCTCAAACTCTCTTGCGGCGTGATGCGTCTATTTGCTATTCGAGCCCGCATATTTGGGACCCGGGCTTAACCCAACTCTTGCGTTCGATTAGAGGGGGTGACCAAGACAGTCTGTGCAAGCAGCGATGGCAAGACTGGGGTGAAAGCTCGAACCTCTGTCCCAGGATGCACCAACCAATAAATGCAAGCTATCCTAGCTTCCTCACCCAGGAGAACCAGTTTGTCGGTTCTCCTGGGGAAAACACACGAAATCAAGGTCTGCATACATTGTCATATTCCCACCCGCAATCTTCACACCAACCATTGCCATCAAAATAACAAACCTCTCGAGTTCCGTCTAAGGGACGATCACATGGTCCAATGTAGCAAATTGAACCAAATGCTTTTGAAGAAAAAATCCCAAAAGATTCTGGTTTTTTTGGATCAATGTTCGATTTCGGCGGAGTTTTTCGTTTAGGTTTTGACAATATTTTATCACGACGTTTTTGCCAGAGATCGATTGTTTCATTGCTCGGGAGTCTGAATCCAGTTTTGGTAGCTCCCGACAATGATCGGGCTTGTTTATCTGGCCTCGATTTGGGCGCGAATTGCTTTTTCTTTCTGGGCGCTGCTTTGGAAATTCTGTCAATCTGAATAAGCCCACATGCTTCAAATCCACCATCTTGTGCGGTGTCGACGCACATGACGCCCATATTTGAACGAGTGGCGTCACAACTAAAGAATTTGATATTCAAAAATTGGTTTCGTTCCGATTCCATACCGGATGCTACATTCTCGAAATCTCCAGAAATGTTTCTACAAAGTTTGTTATCGAAAGTTTTTATAACCCGATAGCAAGGTTCATTTATATTTACCGGGCATAACTCTAGTTCGCCATAACTAATCCAATCCCACCAATCTATTTCTTTGTTCCAATCTTCAGCAGCAAACGCCAATGATACAGGAAGAACGAAAATGAAGAGGTAAAAATAAATATATTTAAATAAACGCATTTGATTTCTCCCTTTGAGTATTGAGTAAGAACTATACGTTAATTTGCCTATGGGCAAATTAGAAAACTCATAATTAGTCGTTATGTTCAATTTTCTATTCGTTGATTTCTATGTTAATTGAACAAAATTATATTTGCAATAAGATTATAAAATTTTATATTAATTATTACTTATATTAATTACATTATATTTCAATATCGATACTACAATTAAGCACCTTCTCGTTAATAACAAATAAATAAACGTCTTAATAATAGAGATGTTATAAAAGTGATAAAGTTATGTCATGCAATCAACAGTATTGTTTCAACAAACGCCCATTTTAATCGTTTTTTTCCAAAATTACTTGCCTGCACCATTCAGATCTCGATGAGCTGCAGATTAGTAGATAAATAGTGTCTATAATGTCGCTCGTAATTAAATATGTAACATATAGTGTTGACATAAATGCCTTTTGAGGAAGTATTTACTACAAGTTGTTATTTTTTACTTGCTTTTTAAATAATATTATTTGAATAATATATCACCTTTTGGATCTAACATGTCACTGGGTGGAAGATGGCGACCTCAACCTCTTTGCGTTACGGCGAACAAAACGTCGAATTTATGAGGAGCCCGACAAAAGTCGCTATTCGGTCGTCGGTCGGTCACGGCCGGAGTATGGGGTTCACAATTGAACCGATGTTCAAGCGTCATCCCGTTGAGCGGCTGGGACGGCTCGGGCGTTTCGAGATCATAGATATCCAGGCTTCTGAGTCTGTGATTGCGAATGTATTGGAACGTTTAGGGCGTTCATCTGCCATCCGTTCGCATGTTTCGGTCTACCATACGTCGGATGACGAAGTTCCATTTGTCCCTGAGGGAACAATTTTTCTCTCGTTTGAAGATGGCGTTTCGGACCGTGATATTGAGGACCTACTCACGCGTTATGACCTTGGGGTGGCGTTCGTCACCAAGGACAAATTCTACACGGTGTACTCGCAGAACACCGATACCGACGCGCTACAGGTATCGCGGCGGCTTCAGGATGAAGACATAGTATCACTCGCGGAGCCGGACCTTGTTACGCCGCGACAGCCTCTCGACATCGACATCGACGACAAACTGTTGAGCCGGCAGTGGCACCTGGAAAACAAGGGCGAATTTGACGGAACTACCGCAGGTTTCAAAAAGGGCGCGGATGCTCGCGTCATTGCCGCCTGGAGTTTGCTCGGGAGTCTCGGGGAGAAGTCTGCTGTTGTCGCGGTTATCGACGATGGCGTTGATGTGACGCACCCCGATTTCCAAGGGAAGGCCATTCATCCTTGGGATTTCGTCCGGGGCAGCGACAATGTTCAACCCGCCCCCGATCTGAATGCCGTGGAGGCGGGCGACTGGCACGGTACCGCATGTGCGGGAGTGGCCGTCGGCCTGCCTGGTGGCGGCGACATCGTAGGGGCTATACCAAATGCCAAACTTCTTCCTGTTCGGGTTCCAGATCATTTATCGCCACCTGAAGTAGAGAAATGGTTCCAATACGTAACGGAAAAAGGCGCTTGGGTAGTCAGTTGCAGTTGGGACGCGGCGGCAAAATGCTATCCGCTTCCCGAACGCATCAGTAAGGCAATCTCGCATTGTGCGAAACAGGGGCGGAACGGCAAAGGCTGTGTTGTGGTCTTTGCGGCCGGTAACACCGGTAGCGATATAAATGATCCGCCAAACTCACTAAATGGCTTCGCTATCCATCCTGATGTTATTGCAGTTGCCGCATCCACCAGCATGGACAGGCGGGCCAGCTATTCCGACATGGGCAAGGAGATCGCGGTGTGCGCCCCCTCCGGCGGATTTCCGGGATGGAATATTGCAACCTCCGATGTGACGGGCACATATGTTGATGCAAACGGGGTTGAACGGAGCAGCGGATACACGCCAGGCGCCTACTACACGGAATTCACCGGCACCTCGAGCGCTTGCCCTCTGGTAGCTGGTGTCTGCAGCCTAGTCCTCAGCGCCAATCCCGAGCTAATCACACATGAAGTGCGGCGTATTCTGGAGATTACCGCCCGCAAGATTGGCCAGGAATCTGACTATCAAAACAGCCATTCCAAGAAATTCGGTTACGGCTGCGTCAATGCAGAAGCGGCAGTGGCGATGGCGCTAGAGGCTAAGCAGAACCGCGATGTGCTGGCGTCTTAGCGATAAGTAGTTGCAAGTTTCGAAGTGGCGTGAGGCTCAGCTCCGATCCCTGAAAAATATGAGAGTTAAGTGATCGCCACAGAAAACCAGGAGGAAAACAATGAAATACTTCAAAATACTCGCAACCGCCACTGTACTATTTGCACAACAATCCTTTGCTATTGCACAGGATTCGGATACGGCTGTCCGCAATCAGTTGATCGTTGGCGGCACACCTGTAGCGAGCATCTCCGACACGCCTTGGCAAGTCGGCCTTGTCGATCGCGGCACCCGTGATCAATTCTGCGGTGGTACTCTAGTCGCCCCAAACTGGGTCCTTACGGCGGCCCATTGCGTGGACAATTGGTTCGTCGGCCTAAATCCCGATAAGGTAGACATCGTCGCTGGAACACTGAAATATGAAAGCGGCGGTGAGCAGGTCAGCGTCGTTGCGGTTTACACTCATCCCAATTGGAGCAACGACAATCTGGACTTTGATGCGGCCCTGCTGAAGCTGGGGGGGGCGGCGAAACTCGGCAAGCCAATAGAAATGTTACCTCCGGAGGGCGATCTGCCGGTCGGACCACCCAATGTTCGCGTTTCTGGTTGGGGCGCGACTTCGGAGGGTGGGCCTGGATCGAAGGTGCTGCTTTTCGCCACCGTACCTGTCGTGTCGACTGCAGTCTGTAACAAGCCGGACAGCTATAACGGGGCCATCACTGCGGCGATGTTCTGCGCTGGTGGGCGAGAGGGGGGCAAGGACGCCTGCCAGGGCGACAGCGGCGGGCCAGTCGATAATGGGAGCAAAGTCGTCGGTATCGTTAGTTGGGGGCATGGTTGCGCCCGACGTCTGAAATTTGGCGTCTACACGCGCGTATCGTCTGTTTCAAAGTGGGCAACCGAGACGGTCGCGCGCAACTAGATTGGATTTCTCAACGTGCTGGCGTCGCTAGCCGGCACGTCACTGCTACGCTACCACAGCGAGGATCCTGCGAAATGCCTAAGAAGCTTCGCGTGAGCGCTGAAACTATAACGGAACTGCGCGATTTTCTCTCCGGCGTCGATGTGGATATGGGTTGTCGGCCGGTCGCGCTTAAGCGGGATGACCGATATGTAACGACCGTCGTGGCGGATGATGGGGAGCTCGACCGAATTTCGATCCGGCGCCTTGGCAGCATCAGTGTCGAGGTGCTTGAAGACGTGCCGAGCCCGCAAAGCCGCCTGCGGATGCTGCGATCTGGCAATCGATTTTTGCGTGGCAAAGTCCCGCAAGGCCTGGGAGAGAAAAAGTAGGGATGAGCTATCTCAGCTATGACGAACTTTCCACCGGTATCCAGTTGCTGGCCGATGAGTATCAGGAGCATTGCCTGCTCATTCAGCTGCCGTATCCCAGCGCAGAGACAAGGTCCATTTACGCCTTGGCGCTCGGTGACAATCAAAATCTCGAGGTCACGGCCGCAATTTACGTGGGTGGCGTTCATGCCCGTGAGTGGATTCCGCCGGATGCACTATTGTTTCTGTGCGCCGACTTGCTGGAGGCACGGTCGCGGGAAACCGGGGTTCGCTACGGAAACTCCTATATCAACAAGGAGGAGATACAGCAGATCTTCTCCAATCTGCAGCTGGTGATACTGCCGTGTGCAAATCCGGATGGCCGAGTTTTCAGCCAGACCGTAGATCCCGATTGGCGTAAGAACCGCGCACCTCATCCACGCGCGGACGGAGGCATTTGTTACGGCGTTGATCTGAATCGCAATTTCGACGTGGCCTGGGATTTCAAGCAGGCTTTTGCTCCAGGTTTCGTCAGCGCCTCCGATGACCCGTGCAATAAATATATCTACGTCGGGCCGGCGGCCGCATCGGAACCGGAGACACGCAACATCGTTTGGTTGTTGGACGAATATAGTGGAGCCCGCTGGTACTTGGATATCCATAGCGCGATCCCGGCGGTTTTTCACAGTTGGGGTTTGGACGAAAACCAGAGTGAGACACCCAGCATGAACTTCTTGAACATGATCCATGACGGCAAGCGCGGCATTGCCGGTGATGCTGAATACCAAGAGTTTATTGACGCTTCGGATTTGGCCGAACTTGAGCGGTTATCCAACCTATTGGCAGACGAGATCCAAAAAGTTAGAGGTGATCGATATGATGTGTCAGCGGCGTTTTCACTCTATGCAACCTCTGGCGCTGTCTTTCCCCCTTAAAACTGGGCCATTATTTTGGTGCCAACGAGGGGAGGATGCGATGGCCCGGAAGCGTTATTCTGACGAAGATATACTGAAGCTGCTGCGTGAGATTGAGTTGAACCTGGCGGCTGGCAATGATGTGGCAAGCGCTTGCCGGTCGGTCGGGATCAGCGATGCGACATACTACAACTGGCGCAAGCGATTTGGCGGTATGGGCAGGTCACAACTGTCGGAATTGAAGGCTCTGGAGAAAGAGAACGGCCGGTTGAAGA
>Ga0209633_10001290_pt1 | contig 26241 bp, 15 predicted proteins | sample Cruoilmetagenom1_FD_187290 | JGI IMG/M metagenome (GOLD analysis project Ga0209633, IMG submission 187290) | Oil polluted marine microbial communities from Coal Oil Point, Santa Barbara, California, USA - Sample 1 (SPAdes) (version 2) | ecosystem: Environmental > Aquatic > Marine > Oil seeps ...
GAGTAAGTTGAATCTACAGATGCATTATGACATAATAAAGCGACAGTCCCTTTAAATTTACTTTGAAGGTTAAAATCATTTGTTAAAACATCAAGACCTGTATTAACTTTATTCATAGTAAGATTTATTTTATAATAGTTAAAGTAGTATATTAATACTACTCTAACTATTTATTATATAAGACCACTCAAATTGTTAAATAGATGGGTCCGCTGGAGTGTTAGAATTACTATTTCTTTCAGTATCCGGAAATGGATAGAAATTTCTATTTCTTTCTTCCGAATAATTCATAGGTACTCCACCTGGTTGTGGTCTACCAAAACGTCTGCTATCTTCTAAGCTTGTTCCAATTAAGAACAACTCAGCTCTTCTGTTTTTATAAACCTCATTTAACAATGCGTCAACAGTATTAGGACCAGAATAAGGTGCAACATTTGCGTTAATACCAAAAACATCATCTGTATCTGTCAATACATTATTTAATGCTGCTGTGGCAGCTACCAAATCTGGAGAAGCCTTTCTAAGATTCGCTTCTGCAATAATTAACTCCATTTCGTCTGGAATATAAATTGGTATTGATGTTGTAATTTGGTCAAAAAATCCTGCTAAATCTTCAATTGGCAATCCATTTTGATTAAATTCTTCTAAAGGAATTAAATAAAAAGATAATCTACCATCTGCAGGGTCAAAAACAAATTCTGCAGGCAAACCAAAATTATCTCTTGGTTTAAAATTTGGAGCGGTATTATTGACTCTATTCCAAATAGGGTTTACATTTTGCGAATCGTATGCGAATACAGATGTAGATAAAGCATCAACACTATTCGCTGCTGCTATAGCTAAATCATAGTTACCCACATATAAATTATATCTAGCCAATAATGCATTAATAGTATTTGGCACATCAATATTACCAAGAGTTACTTCACTAATAAATTCATCTGAAATTGGGTTAGTAGTTATTAATGCTTGCGCCTCAGTTAAAAGTAATAATGCAGCTCTGACACCATCTTCTCTTGATACGAATAATGCTTCGTTATCCGGGTTTGTTTCTACAATAACCTGATCATAGTTTTGAGCTAAGTTTACTATGCACATCGCTCTAAACATTTTTGCATAAGCAATAAGTCCGCTTTTTGTACCAGCCTCTAATTCTATTTCAGGTGTGTTTAATTCAACTTCTTCGGCAATTCTCATAACACTTAACATTGTTGACCACAAACCTTTAACGTTTGAATTGAAGTTTGGTAAATCTGTACCTCCATCTTCTAACTCAATCATATTTTGAAATGTTGTTGTAATTCCTCCTTCACGTGTGGTAATTGCAGGAGTTTCTACTATCCATCTAACTCCTGAAGTCGAGTAAACTTGTTGCATCCCAACTGTTACAGCAATAATTCCCTCACGAGTGGAAAAGGCTTCATCTTCAGTTGCCGCATTTGGATTGTCAAAATCAGTTTCACATGCAGTAACTAATAACAAAATAGCCAATGTAGCCACATGTATAATTTTATATTTGAATATATTTTTCATAATTTTAAATTTATTTTTTTAGAAACTTACGTTAATACCTAATTGATACGTTTTTGGAATTGGAACTCCCGCGAAATCAAAACCACGTACTCCATTACTTTGACCAGGTGTATTTATTTCAGGATCCCAACCAGAATAATCATCCCAAGAATATAAATTTCTACCAATTAAACTGAATGTAATTGCATCTACAGATTTAAAAGGTTCAATTAACTTATAGTTGAAAGCTAATTCTCTTAACTTAACAAATGAGCCATCTTCAACAAATTCCTCAAAAATATTTGCTTGAGCTCTACCATAACCTTTAAGCTGATTACCTAATAATTCTTCTCCAACATTTTGACCTCCGCCAAAAATTACATTATCCATTAGTCTTCTATTCCAGTTAAATACATCAAATCCTTGTACTGCGTCAAATTGAATTCTTAAACTAAAGTTTTTATAACTGAATTCATTTGTTAATGAACCAAACCAGTCAGGATTTGGATCTCCAATTACTTTAGATGAATTTCCTTCTGGAGTTGTACCTCTAAACGGATACCCATTATCATCTAAAGAAATACTGCCATCTGCTTCTCTAGCATAAAATTGGCGATAGAATACCCCTAATGATTCACCTTCTATAACGTAATTTGTTGCAAAACTACCTGGTAAAGCAAATTGACCTCCACCAGCAACTTTCGTTACAACATTCTCGTTTTTAGAATAGGTTGCTGTAATGTCCCAAGAAAAATTATCATTTCTTATTGGCACTCCTCTTAATAAAATTTCAAAACCTTTATTTTCAAGATTACCAACATTTTCAATTCTTGTAGCAAATCCAGTCGATGGAGATAACTCTCTAGGTAATAATAAATCGGTTACTTTTTGTTTATAATAAGTAAACTCTAACCCAAGTCTATTTGTAAAGAAGCCTGCATCAAAACCTATTTCAAATTCATCTTGACGCTCTGGGGCAATATTTTCATCACCCTGAGCCGCACTTGGAATTAAACTTACTGACCCGTTAATTGCAGATGGGTTTAATACTGTATATCTTTGGAATGCGGATAAACCAGTTAAATTACCTGCTTGGCCCCATGATGTTCTTAGTTTAAATATATTAAAAGTGTCGCCAAAAGTATTTCTCCAAAATTCTTCTTCGGAAACAATATAAGAAAGACTAGCTTTAGCATACAATTGATTTCTTTCGTCTTCACCAAATGTTGAGGCTCCATCCATTCTAATGGCTCCATTAACATATAATTTATTTTTAAAACTAAATGACTGCTGAAGAAACCCTCCCCAAAATGATATTTGAGACCTAGATTCACCTTGATTAACAATACTACCACTAGAAGCTGTTTCCACAATTGGTGGCAACCCAGTTGCGCTTATACTAACTACGTCTGTTTCTTGATATTGCCAAGAACCACCCAATATTGTAGTTGAAGTAATACTCTCATTAATATCAAATTTATAAGAAAAGTTTAAATCACTATTATATTGAAAATTATTTAAATCAGATCTTTGTGAAAAACCATCTCCATTTGGAGAAGTATTATTTCCTGGAATGTAACCAGTTGCCGATTGATTAAAATAATCTAACCCTAAAGTATAATTTGCTGACAAGTGCTCCGTGATTTTCGCATCAAACCCTAAGCTTGAAATAACTCTATTTACTTTTTGAGAGAAATCAAAACGATTTACGGCTTCTAATGGGTTTGTTCTTGGAACTAATAAAGAGGTTACGGGATAAACACCAGATTCATTCGGTTCAGGATTTACAGAATTTTCACTAAAAACATAACCTGTTATTGCACCATAAGCTGAATTGATACCTCCATTAGGAATATCACTACTTTTACTTCGCGTATAATTTAAGGATGCATTTACATCTAACCAATCTGTTGCTTTTTGTTTAACATTTACTTTTAATCCATATCTTTTAAAATCTGTATTTTTAATAATCCCTTCGTTATCCAATTGTGAACCAGATATATAATAAGATGTTCTTTCATTACCACCACTCATCGATAAATAATTTTCAGTACCAAAACCAGTATCAAAAAAATCATCTTGATAATTATAACGAGTTACTGGAACTGTATTCAAATTGGTATTATCAAAAGGATTCTCCCAAGCCAAAGGAGCTGTATTATAATCTATTTCCTTTCTTAGTTTATTTACTTTAACACTAGTCGAAAAGTTAAATTTTGTTTTACCAGATTTTCCTTTCTTAGTAAAAATTTGAACAACACCATTTGATGCTCTTGAACCATAAATTGCTGCAGCAGCCGCTCCTTTAAGTATTTCTATTCGATCTACATCATTCGGATTTATATCGACCAATCTATTTTGTGATGTCCCTCCTAAATCTACCAATTGATTACTTGAATTATTAACTATAATACCATCTACAATATATAAAGGGTCTGAACTACCTGTAATGGTACTTGCTCCCCTCAATCTAATACTTATACCTCCTGCTGGGTCTCCAGAATTTTGCTGTACTAGGGCGCCTGTCACTTTCCCAGATATAGCTTGGTCAATTTGTGTTGAAGCACCATCTGTTATATCTTCTGATTTCAAGGTTGAAATTGAATTTCCCAGAGTTCTTTTATTAACACCTATACTACTTCCTGTAACTATCACTTCATCCAACTGTAATAAATCTTCACTTAGAATAACATCTAATGTTTCGCTATCTACAGTTATTTGCTTGGTAGAAAACCCTACAAATGTAAATTCTAATACATCTCCCATAGATGCATTAAGTTCATAGTTTCCGTCAAAATCGGAAGCTGTTCCTTGATCCGTTCCTTTAATTTGTATGTTTACACCAGGTAATCCCTGCCCAGTAACATCTTTTACACTACCATTAACGGTAGATTGAGCGTAAGCAAATCCTACCGATAAAAACAGTACAAGAAAAGGAATCATAATTTTTTTTCTCATAATTGTTAAAATTTTATTTAATATTGAGTTTATAATTCTCTAATTTATAAAAAATAAAATGGTTTATTTACTTTTAAATTATTATTTATCGATAAAAAATATTAAATGATCACTAGCATTCTGAATGTTAGTTAAGTATTAAAGAAATATATTTTTTGTGATTTTTACATTTTGTATTAAGTGAAATATATAAACAAAAAAAGCTGTTCACCAATAGATGAACAGCCTTTCAAAAATTAACTCAAAATATTCTAATTTGCATCCCACCACATTCTTGTGGTAAGTTCGTCTCCTCCTTGTTCAGCAGTTGCTGCTGCAACATTATCAGGGTTGTTCAGTTTTTCTGACCCTGGATATACAAATCTTCTAGGTATCTGACCACCTGTAAGAGTAGCCGCTGCATCTAAAGGAACCAATTCAGGATAACCTGATCTTTTCCAATTTGATGAAGACTCTAATCCATTACCAAAAGTTGCCACCCAATATTGTTCATTAATCATTTTTAACTCTTCACCACCTACAAGTGGGTTTGCAGCTAAGTAATCAGATATTTGTGTTGAAGAAATTCCAACACCATGACCATACATTGATAAATAATCCATTGCTGCTGTTACACCAGCGTTATAATGCGCTTCTACATCACCTCCAGCTAATCCCCAACGGTGTGCAGCTTCAGCCAACATCAATTCAACTTCTGCATACGTTTGAAAGAAAAATGGTGCATCATAAACTATAAGACCTGAACCACCAAAAATATTAATATTTGGTTTAGAATTTGGTGCCGCTCTAGTCGCGTCATTGATAGCCTGACCTTCTTGTAAATCATAAGAAGTATCTCCATCAATTGTTGAACATAATACAGATACACGTGGGTCATTTCTATCTTTCATAAAATCCATAAAAGTTTTAGAAATTTTCACTTGAACATCCGCTCTAGAAGTAAAGCATTTTGTTAGAGGGTTTACATTAGGGCCTCCATCATTCGGTGAGTCTTCATATTGTGTAAAAGCAATATCATCATTACTCTCCATAACTCCACCGTTTATTGCCTTTGCTGCCCAAGCTTCTGCACCAGCAGGATCAACTTTTACCATACGCATTGCTAAACGTAGCATTAATGAATTGGCAAACTTTTTCCATTTCAAATTATCTCCAGCAAATAACAAATCTGCAGAACCATAGCTGTTAGCACCTGCTGAACTTAATGTAGTAGCAGAACTTTCTAAAGTTGCCAACATATCAGCATAAATATCACTTTGCTTGTCGTATTTAGGGAAACGAATTCCTTCTAAAAACCCTTTACCAGCTTCAGAATATGGAATATCACCATATGCATCCGTTAGTCTACTAAATATTAAAACTTTCTGCACTCTAGCAATAGCTAAATCTGCAGCAGCAGTTGGAGCATCGCTTGCTTCTAATTGTGCTTCTAAATCAACAATATTTTTAACTGTTGAACCAAATTGCTCTTCAAATAACCAATGTGTATGCCCTTCTTTATAGCTAAAGATAGGTCCATAATGGGTATCATTAAGCTGTTGTACATTTGGCATTAAGTGGATTACATTCCAAAATAAATATGCAACATAACTACTTCCTCCTGTATACAATTGAACATAAGTCAATTTTGTAGCTGGAGATAGTTGTGTAGGTTTTGTAGGGTTTACGTTCATTTCTTCAAAACCTTCATCGCAAGCTCCAAATGCTAAAACTAAAATAAGTATATAAATATATTTTTTCATTTTTCTATTTTTTAAAATTTAACATTTACTGAAAACCCGATACTTCTTGTTGCCGGAATACCAAATCTTTCTATCCCTTGTGAATTCAAGTTGTTTAAAGAAGCTTCTGGGTCAACATTATCAATATCTTTTGAAATATAGAAAAGATTTCTTCCTATTAAAGACAGCCTTAATTCACTAAGAGACATATTATCTAAATAGTTTCTCGGTAAACTATAGCTTAAAGCTAATTCTCTAAATTTAATAAAGTCTGTACTATAAACAAATTCTTCGGCTATACCAGCATTCTCTTCTGCAATTAAACCGTAATACGTTCTTAAATTTTCTGGAGCAACCGTCATTGTAAATGGATTACCAGTCGCATCATCAATACCAGACACTTCCATACCAGTTTCACGACCTCTAAGAGTCTTTTTATGTAAACCTCTTAACATTAATTCTCTGTTTGTTCCAGAGTGAACACTTCCTCCAAATTTTGCGTCAATTAAGAAACTTAAGCTAAAGTCTTTATATCTCAAGGTATTTGAGAATCCCATAGTCAAAGGTGCGACACCTTCACCTAAAATTTTATTTTCACCTTGTATGGCTTTAGGAATAGAACCACTAATATCGTACATGATATTTCCGTTATCATCTCTTTTATACGATGAACCATATATAGTACCATAATTCTCTCCTACAATATGCGAAATAATCGCAGTTTTAGAACGAGATTGACTTCCATCAACATTAATAGGAGTATCCTCATCATCCGTATGAACGATTTCACTATCGTTATAACCTAAATTAAAAGAAGAATACCAAGAAAAATTGTCATTTCTAACAGGGTATCCACCAATTAAAAGTTCAACACCTTGATTAGCTAATTCTCCAATATTTAGTATTGCAGAAGTATAACCAGATGACTGAGATGCTGCAGCTCTAACAATATCATTTGTTGTATTATTAGAATAATATGCTACATCTAAATTCAATCTATTTTGAAAAAATCTTCCCTCTAAACCAACTTCAAATTCATCTTTTTGAAATGGTACCAAATTTGGGTTAGGAATTGAATTACCATTTAATTGACCAAAAGATTGTCCTTGAAACGAACCAGTTACAGCATAATCAAGATTCAAGGCATAAGCATTTCTAGCTCCACCCGCAACTTGTGCATAACTACTTCTTAACTTTAAATAATCAATACCTTCTCCTAAATTAAAAGCTTCATTTAATAAAACACTAGCACTTAAAGACCAATAGAAATCATTATTTGATGTAGTTTTATCTGGAAAAGAAAGTGTTGAGAACCAATCATTTCTACCTGTAAAGGTAACATATACAAAATTACCATAATCTACTTCAAAAGAACCATAGATAGAATTTGTTTTAACCTCAGAAAAGCTATTTTTAGGTTCTGGTAATGTCGTATTATTTAAATCTTCTAAACCAACAACTATAAATCCTCTTCCTGTAGCACTTAGTGCATCGAAAGTTGATTTTCTAGTATTTGCACCAATAATTGAATTTGTTGAAATTCTATCGGTAATCGCTTTATCTATTCCTAACATAATGTCTGCATCAAATAAGGAATATGTAGATTTAGATTGAGTTAATTCACCAGCAGGTCTGTATGCTGTTCCATAAGGTGTAACTCGTTTTCTTGATAAATCGTATGAATCAATACCAGCTCTTCCATTAATATACAACCAATCTGTCAAGTCATATCTCAAAGTAGTTGAAGCGATAAATCTATTTTTTTTATCATCATTATTAAAATCATTAACTGCCCAATATGGATTTGAAATAAACTGGCTTGGTTGAAATCTTAGTTCAGTTCCTTCATCATTTGATCCTGGTTTTAAGTCGTAAATGTCTAAACTTACAGGCAAAACATTAGCAACAGTATTAGCATTACCTGGAGTGTCTCCAATAGTAATACGATTGTGAACCTTTTCAATAATATACTTTGCGTTAACTGTAGAAGTCAATCTAGGATTAATATTAGCAGATGCATTTAATGATAAGGATTTTCTGTTTAAAGATGTATTAGGAAAAATATCTTTGTTATCTAAATTTGAAAAAGAAAATCGGTAGCTAAAGTTCTCTCCACCTCTTGTTAAAGCGATTGAGTTTACTGCTGTTGTTCCTGTATTATAAAATTTATCTAAATTATTACCTGTATTAGAATAAGGTCTTTTTACTCCATCCCAATTGTACACTAAAGAGCCATCTAATTTGTCACCCCAAGATTGTAATGAACTCGTATAAGCATCTGAAATAGCAGCTTCTGCATCAGCAATTTCTACTGGGTTTCCATTTAAATCATATTCATATCCTGGTTTTAATCTATTATTACCTTGCCCATAAGTAGTTTGAAAATCTTGCAAATCCGTATTTACTGAATCAAAAGTAAATGAACTAGAGAATTCAACACCTAATCTTTGTTGGCCTTTACCGGATTTTGTAGTAATCATAATAACACCGTTAGATGCTAACGAACCGTATAAGGCGGCTGCAGAACTACCTTTTAAAACAGATACAGATTCAATATCATCAGGATTAATAGAAGAAACATCATCCCCTCCATCTCCATGCTCACCACCAAATGGTCCAACAGCTGATCCTTTAGTTTGATTTATAATAGGAATTCCATCTACTACATAAAGTGGTTGATTATTACCTGTTAATGAACTTGCACCACGAATAATTACCCTACTAGAACCAGAAGCCCCGGTACTACTCGTTGAGATGTTAACACCAGCAACTCTACCTTGCAATGAATTTATTGCACTAGAAGTTTTAACCTGGTTCATTTCATCCCCTTTTACTTCAGTCAATGAATAACCCAAAGCTTTGGATTCTCTTTTAATACCTAAGGCGGTAACTACCACTTCATCTAAACTTTCGGCGTCTTCGTCTAAAATCACATTAATGGAGTTGCCATCAACGGTCACTTCTTTAGAAGTAAAGCCTAAAAATGAAAAAACCAACACATCACCTTGTGATGCAGTAATTTCATAGTTTCCGTCAAAATCGGAAGCTGTTCCTTGATTCGTTCCTTTTACTTGAATATTTACACCTGGAAGATTTTCACCAATAACATCTTTTACATTACCTGTTACTGTATTTTGCGCAAATGCAAATCCTACTGATAAAAATAATACAAGAAAAGGAAGAATAATTTTTTTTCTCATAATTGTTAATTTTGAATTAATATTTCACTAAAATAGAAAATATAATATTAAAACACGCATATTTATGCATTTAATTGTTTAAACAATGCATATACAATATAAAACATTTTTATGTGCTGCAATCTATTGATTGTAAGCATTTTTCATATCTATTTCTTTTTCAACTTGTTAAATATTTATTTTTTCTATCTAATACAATTATAGATGTTGCAAAAAAAAGCACAGTAATATTTTATTATGCTTTTTTAAAATTTAAGCAAAAAAAATCACGCCTATGCGTGATTTTTAATAAAATAAATTAGACACCTTTATGTTAACTATGTGAGTTTCGTATACTTCCGCCAGAGCTTTTATCTTCGTCAATTATTTTAGGGCTTCCTTTATAGTTAATGTCGGCTCCACTAGTAGCTTTACCTTTAAATGAATCGCTTACATTAACCTTAATATTTGAACCGCTACTTGCCTTTGCTATACAATTTTTAGTTGCTAATGAGTATGCTTTAATACCACTTCCACTTGATGAATTAGCATTAAAACTAACTGCTTTACCATCTAAGTAAATATCGGCGCCACTTGATGTTTCACAAGTTAATTGACCTACATTAACGGTTAGTTTTGCTTCGGAACCACTTGAAGCATGTATTCTTAATTCTTGAGTAAAAAATGTATTTTCCGAGTATATTTCAGCACCACTTTCAACTAATATTTCATTTAAATTTTCAACAGATAAATGTATTTTTTTTGCTTTTGCCAATCCAATATTTTTCTTTGCAGTTATTATTAAGGTACCATTAACCACATCTGTTTCAATTAAATCGTGTAAATTTTCATCTGCCTCGACAACTAAAGACACATTATCACTTTTAGTAATGTAAACATCTAGCCCTCTACTTGCTTTAATACGTACAAAATCATTTGAAATGTTTCTGTTTTGTGTTAATACATTCCCATTGCCTTTAACTCCATTATAAAAACAAGATGTAGTTGAAACTAATAATAAAAGAATTGCTGAAATTTTTAATACGGTATTCATAATTTGTTTTTTTTAATTGATTGATCAAATTTACTCTTCATTCAAGTAATCATAAAATTTTAATTACTGACTTGTAAATATTCAAAGATGAGTTGAGCTATATAGAATCTTTTGTTTTTTCTATAACGATTCCATTTTCATCTATTTTAACTTCGGCTTTTTCATTATTGTTATCGTTAATTTCAATACGAACTCCATCTGTATCAATTTTCATATTAAATGATTCTGCATCAGATTTAGAATCGTTATTTACTTCAAAGGAATCACAGTCTAAACAGGTTAATCCTTCTTCTGTCATTTTAAAATAATGTTTTGCCATATCTCTATCATACAAATCTTGGATATTACTTATATCATAAAGAAATGAGCGAGTTGTTTTATCTAAATATATTGTCTGATCTTCTGGCAAATACAAATCAACATAAATTTTTTGCTCACTAAATTTGTTTTTAATATCTGTTAAAAAATATCCATTTAATTTTAAGTCGTTTCCTAGTAAATTGAAATCATAGCTAATAAGCTCAGCATTTTCTCTTGCATCTGATCTACTTTGACCTTGAGATTTTTTTCTAACCTTAACTTTTACTTCGTTGTCATCAGAGGAATAAATATTTAATCTGATATTATTAGAATAGATTTTTTCATTATTATTTTCATCAAATATCACACTATAACCCCAACGACGCTTTAAAATACTTTGATTTGATAAACTGTTATTATCAACGAGTTTAATACTTAATGTGTCTAAGGTACTTACATTTACTTTTTCTGTATTCGTTACAGTTCCATCGTATGCGGTTTGCATAAACTGTCTTGTTCCAAAAAATATTGCGAACAATAAAGCCACTAACCAAACTCCTAATAAAGAAAATCGAGTTGTTCTACCCAAAAACTTAGTGTTATTTGATAAAATTCGCAATCCTAAGGAGAATAAAAAGATAAACGGAATACCAACTAATAAAAATGTTAAAATGGACACAAGCCAAATTGGTAAACCTGAATTATTGTATACCATGGTATTTTGATAAAACCAATCTTCATGAATAAAATCCATAGATCCTATGGTAAATAATCCAACAATTAATCCTAAAATTGTTGCTACAGAAATAATAATTAATAAAACACCTATAAATTTACCAATAACCATAAAAATTGTAGTAAATATTTTACCTAAAGTTTCAACCAAATCTTGTGATCCTGATTTTGCTTTATCACTATATTTTTTATAATCGGCATTTTTAACTTTATCAGATACATCTTCTATTCCATTTTTTACTCTATCGGAAACATCAGTAAATTCATCTCTAATTTTTTTTTCTATATTAGAAATATTTACAGGTTCTCCTTCCATTTCTAGTTTTTCAACTGTAGTGTTGGCTTGAGGTAATAAGATCCATAATATTGGATACACTATAAATCCAAAACCAAATCCAAATGCTGCAACCAACCATGCCAAACGAACCCAGATAACATCTACAGTAAAATAATGTGCCATTCCTGACGATACTCCACCTAAGAATTTATCATCTCCATCACGATATAATTTTTTTGATTTTTGAGAACTATATGAGCTATAATTATCATCACTAAAAATCTCATCATCAACCATATAATCTTCCGGCTTACCCATTACCTCAACTACTTCATCGATATCAGATTCATTGATAACTTGACGTACGTCTTTAACTTTTTCAGACAATATTTCTCCTATTCTTGACTCAATATCTGTAATTATTTCGTCTCTTCCCTTAGGATCATCGCTTAATGAACGACGGATAGCGTCTAAATATTTTTTTAATTTTTGATAAGCAATTTCATCAATATGAAAAAATACTCCTCCCAGATTTATATTTATTGTCTTATTCATTTTTTTGCTGATTTTGATTTATTATTTTTTGTAACTAAATTCACTGCTTTGACCAAATCACTCCAGGTTGTATTTAATTCTCCTAAGAATAATTTTCCTGTTTCTGTTAAGCCATAGTACTTTCTTGGTGGGCCTGATGTTGATTCTTCCCATCTATAACTTAAAAGACCAGCATTTTTTAATCTTGTTAATAAAGGATAAACTGTACCCTCAACTACCAACATTTTAGCGTCTTTTAATTGCGAAAGTATTTCGGATGTATACGCATCTCCATTTTGTAAAATGGATAGTATACAATACTCCAATACTCCTTTTCGCATTTGTGCTTTTGTGTTTTCTATCTTCATTTTTTATTTTTATTTCTTATTAATAATTACTTAAAATAATATTATTCGAATATTATTAACGATAAAAATTACGATGGATATGAGTATTGTAATCATGATAAATTATTTTAAAAATTTAATTGTTAAGGGGTAATTATATATTTCGCCTTGATTTGCCTTTATAGCAGCGAAAATGATTAGAATAAATTTTACTATTGCAAGAATACTTATTAAAGAAATAGATCCAACCATTCCAAAAAGTGGAAAGTGATGCAAACCATTAAATATAGAGTGAAATGCAAATGGTAAAATTGATAGTCCTAGAATTATAGAATATAATAAAAAGCTTAAATTAAAATTTACTGCTTCTCTTCCATTTTTATCTAAAAACACGCTATCTCTTTTTTTTAGCTCCCAAAAAACTAAAGGGCCAACTACTCCTCCAAACGGAAAAACATATCCTAAAAAAGCTGATAAGTGTATTAAAAATGCGTTGTTATTATCGTTTTTGTTTGACATAATATAATGTATATAATACTTTCTTATGCAAATATATGGATAAAAACTAATACTATGCAATACAAAGTACTATATTTTAACATTTATTTAACATTTACAATTGTGCTTAATTATTCAAAAAATGTTGTAAATTGTGGGCTTAAAGAAAGAAAATGACAAAATTTACAATTAAAAATTTGAATAAATTTTTATTATTTAAATTACCATCTGCATACTTATCTGGGATAAGAGTAACCAACATTACTGAAAAAGAAGCTATGGCAACAGTAAAACATCAATGGATAAATCAAAATCCGTTTAAGTCTCTCTATTGGGCAACACAAGGAATGGCTTCAGAATTAGTTACAGGTATTTTAGTAATGAAAAAAATAGCCGATAGCGGGAAAAAAATCTCTATGCTGGTGACAGAACAAAGCGGAACATTCACAAAAAAAGCTACAGGTAGAATTACTTTTATTTGTAAAGATGGTGACAAAATAGAAGCAGCAATTAAAAAAGCCATTGATACTAAGGAGGGTCAAACTTTAGTAATGTTTGCCGAAGGGTTTAATGAAGAATATGAAAGCGTTTCAAAATTTGAATATACATGGGGTATTAAGATGAAATCTTAATTAAGCCTAATCTTTTATAGAGCTAATTAATTTTCTTTAAAAGGCAACACCTCCTAGTTTTCTTTTATTTTAAGTATAAACTCGTCCAATTGTTTACCATATTTAGAATCTTTTACATTAGCAGATAGACTATTATTAATTGTATCTAATAATTTGGTTGTAGCATTATTCAATTCCGTTAAAGCTATATAAGGTGCAACTTCATAATCTGAATTATTAATAGCAAAATTAGTAGTGTACAAATATTTTCTCCTAACTAAACTCTTTATTTTTTTTTCAACCAATTGAATTGAGTCTTGATTACCTGATTTTTTTGCTTCAAAATCTTTCTTTATTAAATCTAAGTTTTGATTGTTAAATTTATCTTTAATCGCATAATATTCATCCAATAAAGCTTGATTTTTAGAACCAGAAACTCTTGCCTTTAAGATAAACTTGTCTAGTCTTGAGGTAATTGAAATCGTATCTTTTTCTCCAAAGAATGGTATTTTTTTATTGCTTTTTCCCAAAGTCAAATAGTACATTTCTGGACTTAAAACTTCATCGGTAAGCAAAAATTCTTGAGAACCGTTAACCTTTACAGAGTCTATAGATATAACTAAAGAATCTATTTGTTTTTGTAAGTATAGTGTTCCTTTTTTTAAACCTTTAATATTTCCTTTTACAAACATGGTATTTTCATTTTCTTTTTCGCAAGAGAAAATTAATAAAACGGTAAAGGCTATAAAAAATATTTTTTTCATTTTTAATATATTATTTTTTTTGAGTAAAAATCTAGATAAAATATCAAGGTGAAACAGAAACCAATTGCATTAATATGGTACACCCTATAGCGGCAACCGTACCCACAGCATAACCAAATACGGCTAATAACACCCCAACGGTAGCTAAAGATGGATGAAACGCTGCTGCAACAATTGGGGCTGATGCTGCACCTCCAACATTTGCCTGACTTCCAACAGCTAAAAAGAAATAAGGAGCTCTAATCAATTTAGCTACCAAAATCAACAATAATGCATGAATGGTCATCCAAACAGCACCAATAGCAACTAAACCAACATTATCTAAAATTAATCTTAAATCCATTTTCATTCCAATAGATGCAACTAAAATATAAATAAAAACACTACCTATTTTACTTGCTCCTGCCCCTTCATAATTCTTAGCTTTTGTGAAAGATAATAGTATTGCAACAATGGTTGATAAACTTATCATCCAAAAGAATTGGGAACTTAAAAAAGTAAAAATATTCTTAGTGGTTTCGTTTTCAATTCCATTTACAAAATTCGAAAAATAAGCACTTAAATAACCTGCACCAAAATGAGCAAAACTTACAGTTCCAAAAGCAATTGCTACAATTATCATATAATCCGTTAAGGTTGGTGTTCTTTCTACTTTTTTAGAAAAAGTTTCAACCTTATCTTTTAATGTTTCTATAGCAGAAGTATCTGCTTTAAGCCATTTATCAATTGCTTTATTTTTACCAACCCCTATTAATATGATTGCCATCCAAATATTTGCAACAACAATATCTACAAATACCATTCCTCCATACAATTTTTGATCATATCCATAGATTTCTAGCATAGCTGTTTGATTTGCTCCTCCTCCAATCCAGCTTCCTGCCAAGGTAGACAATCCTCTCCAAACAGCTTGAGGTCCTGCACCACCAACAGTTTCTGGTGATACCATTGAAATTAGCATAATAGCAATAGGACCACCAATAACGATTCCTATAGTTCCTGTAAAAAACATTGCCAATGCCTTCCATCCTAAATCAAAAACTGCCTTTATATCTATACTCAAGGTCATTAAAACTAGAGCGGCAGGCAACAAGTATCTACTCGACACATAATAAAGGCTAGAAGAGTGTTCTATAATTTCACCCGTTTCTGACGTGGTTTCCCATTCTGGAGCTATTAAACCTAAAGTTGTAAGCAAGGCTGGAAGCATATACGCCATAAACAAAGCTGGAACAATATTGTAAAATTTATGCCAAAACCCTTTTTTTATCGATGAAGTATAAAAAATAAAACCCAAAGTAAGCATTAACAATCCAAATACTATGGTGTCATTAGTAAAAATTGGCTGATTTCCCATCTTAAAAATTTTGCTGGCTAAAGTACCAAAATATATTTCTAAAGCTTACTAAAATTAAAAAAATCATTGACCAACCATAAAAACTGCATTACTAAAAAGTAGCTTTCCATTTTCCCAAAAACTTCTAAAAAGAGGATCATCAACTAAATATACAACAGTCCCTTTTCCTTTATTTTCAATACCAAAAACCAAAGATTCATTTATACTAGATATGGCATTTTTTCCTACAAAACCACTTACTAAATCAGATTTATCTTTAATTACACTTACATTATTACCATTTTTCAAATAAGCATATCTTTTACTTCCTTGCCTAAGCGTATAGTAATAGTTTTTGTACCCAAATCCAAGCGGATTTGTATTATCCAGTGTTGCTTTAAAAACTCCACCATTAATGATATTGGATATATAGTTTCTTTCTTTCGTATTATACTGTTTTAATCTCAATTCTTTTCTTAAGGAGTCTTTTGATTTTTCTGCAGCTTCTTTGGTTTTTTCATCTTCATATACAGATATATCAAAATTATCACTACTGGCAAAAACTGACAAAGCCGAATTTATAGCAATTAAATTCCCTCCATTTTGAACCCATTCTCCCAAATCATCAAGGTTGTTTTTATTTAATAATTTATTATAGTTGCCACTAGGTAGAATAATTACATCATAATCGTGAAAATCAATCGAGCTAAAATAATCTGTGTCAATAACATTAATTTGATATTGAATTTGTTGTTCAAAAAAATGCCAAATTGCTCCAAAACCAAGAGATGATACTCCTTTTCCTGAAAGAACAGCTATTTTAGGTGGTTTTATATAAGTTACACTACTTGATCCAAAATCTTTACCAGATTGTACAAATCCTGAATTAACTGCTAAAACATTCCTATCAAACTTTTTTGCCGCCACCTTAACTATACTGTCAAAATAGGAATTGTTTTGATTTCCTGTTCGAGTAATTATCAAAGACCCTGCTCCATATTCTTTATCATCAATAGAAAATGGCTTTTTAGAAAAACGAGCTTTAATTTTTTTCTGTAATAGATATGCTAAAAAAGAAACATCTTCTATACTATTCCATTTAGAAATATATGCATAAGGTTTAACTTCATCATTTAAAGATGTTCTTACTGTTTTATTTTTAAAAGGTTGAACGGGTATTTTATCTTCAGTTGCAAATGCTTCTAACCCCCTAGCATATGGTAATGACCACGCCGTAATATCATAGGTAAGAGAATCGCTTAACTTAGTATGTGGTTCAAACAAAGCATTAACTAAATTAGACTTTGGTTGATACGTGCTAACAATTAAATCATTCTCACTAATTTTAAATTTTTCTCTTTCATTGGTTATATAACTGAACCCTTTATACGTCTTATCAGAATTTACACTTCCATATTCAATTTTATGCCTGTCTAATAATTTAGTCAATCCATTAATACGATCAACATTGTCATTTTTTAGAATATATGTTTTATAATTTCCTTTTGGATCATTTGCATTTTTAAAATAATTATAAAACTCTTCTGATAATTTATTAGCATTTAAGGAAGATATTTCAATAGTAGACATACTTGTAGTAAAATGATGAGCAATTCTATCTTTTAATGTAAGTTCATCTCCTTCTTTATTTATAATTCCTAGTCCTGCTCTACCACTTCCACCTTGTTCGTAAGTCATTCCGATGGCACCATTATTCATTGGATAAGTATCTCCATAACTTGGATATAATAGATCAAAAAATTCTTTTGTGAAATATAACCATCCATTTTTATCAAAATATTTTGCGTTATTCTTACCAATTGTCACTTGAAAATCTTTTTGAAAATCAGTTAACAATTCATGGTACGGTTGTGCTGCTGGAGCAAAGTAGTATGGCTGATCAACTCCTTGCTCATGAAAATCAACATGAATATTTGGCAACCATTCATTATAAACAACCAACCTATTTTGTGTTTCTTTTTGTGTTGCCCATGCCCAATCTCTATTTAAATCAAAAAGGTAATGATTTGCTCTTCCTCCCGGCCACGGTTCATGATGTTCAGCGGCATCTGGATTCTTATTATAAGGGAAATTTCCTTTTTGATTATACCAATTTACATATCGCTCTCTTCCATCGGGGTTAATACAAGGATCAATTATAACAACTGTGTTTTCTAACCATTGTTTTGTATTTTGATTGTTCGGATTTACCAATTCATAAATAGTTTTCATAGAAACCTCAGTACTAACTGCCTCATTACCATGAACATTATAACTTAACCAAACTATTGCTATGTCATTTTTTTGGAAATTACCTTCTATTAATCCAGCTGCTCTCAACTGATTTTTTCTTATATTTTCTAAATTCGAATAATTTTTTGATGAAGTAATCATCGCTAAATGCAAAGGTCTTCCTTCATATGTTTCTCCATATTTAATTAGTTTAACATTACCATTGTTATCTGCAATATGATTGAAATAATTTATCACCTGATAATGATTTGTAAACCTTTCTCCCAACTTAAATCCTAAAAACTCTGATGGCGATTTAGTTTGTGTATAAACAACTTTGAAATTTAATATAATTAAAAAAAACACTAATTTTAACCCTATTTTCATAATATGAATTTATTAATTTTTATCAAAAGTATTGAATTAAAAGAATTTTGCTATAAATATCAATAACTAATTATAAATATTCTTAAAAGTATTTCCTCTTAATAACAAAACTCCTTTCAAATATTAATCCAATAGCTGAATTTAATTATTAGAGCTCTATTTCTAGGTGCAAACGGGGTGGAGAAATAATTATCATTATAAACAATAAACAAATCAGATAAAGGCTTAAAACGCCATTGTAATCTAGAATTAATTCCTAAATTTTCTAATTGGCTACTATATTGCACGAAAGTAGACCAAAACAAATTTTTTGTAAAAGTAAATTCAAATTTAGGGCCTATCAACCAAATAGACGCACTAGGGTGTGGTTGTGGTAGTTCAATGTAATTATAATTAGTACGAATGGATGCTGTAAAATATGGTTGTATTCTTAAACGAAAATCACTGGTAAAAGAATATTTATGACCATTAAAAAATTGACCAGCATCAACTCTTGCCGAAAATGAAAATGGTTTTCTTAAATCAGAATTATATGAAAAATCAATCTTTGAATAGTTATAACCAGTTTCGCCAGGCAACGGTATCCCCTCTTCCGTACCAGTTGGGTCAAAATCATCAAAAAGATACGTATATCTTGTATTAAGTGCAATTTCAAAACTAGTTTGGTTTTGAAGTTTTACATTCCATTCCAAATCAATTACATAATCTGTATTCATAAAATTTAATTCAGGGCTCCATATTGAGGAACCCTTTAAAGAAAAAGTATTGGTATTTATTTTAGAATCATCTGGATAAAACAACACCTCCACACGAGGGTCAATTCTAAAAATATCTGTTCGTCTGATATATCCTAAATCAGATTTAAAATCTTCACCAACATAAGTTGTTCCCATTCTTGTTTTGAAACTTCTTGAATTATACTCCAAAAATCCTCCTGAAGAAAAGTCAGAATTACCAGATTCTGGTGTAAATGATTTATGCAAATAATATTTACCAATCCATTTATTATCTTCTGTAGCTAAATTATAATCTAATCCAACAACCCTATTATATTTTTCTTCCTCTAAAACAAAATCACGATCGTTCGTAACTTGTCTATTAACAAATATGAATCCAATATTTGATCTGCTAAATAATTTCTGTTGAACTGCAATTACTGTATTGTTGTTACTCGGAATCTCATTTTCTTTGTCTTCTGCCGTTTGTATATTTAAAACTCCAAGTCTTAAATTATTATTCAGCTTTCCACTTAATCTTAAACCTGCATATATTTGATTTTCAATAGTGTTACCGTCAAGATCACTTGCAATTCCAATTCTTCTTGAAAAAAATGGATTTGCAGCATTTCTATTTCCAAAATCAGCAAATAAGTCGCTATTGTCAATAAAAAATTGACGTTTTTCAGGTAAAGAAATTTCAAAACGAGTTAAGTTTACAACCTGAGCATCGACTTCAACCTGCGAAAAATCGGGATTTATTGTAAGATCCAAATTCATACTGTTTCCTATTGGGATTTTAGCATCACCACCTAATTCAAAATTATTTTCATTAATATTGTTTTCAAAATCATTTGAAAAAACAGCTTTTGCATATGGAATTATGGCTATTGGTGTTTTTGATTTGCCTAAAGGTTTTTCAAAAATCATATCACCCATAAAAGCTAAATTAAAAATCAATTGATTTTGGGGTATCGGCATCCAAGTACTCCATTCATTATTCTGAGTATCAAATCTATAACTGTTAAATCTCCACTTTATCTCACCCTCTTTAAATTTAAAAGAGGAAAAAGGAATTTTCATTTCAGAAATATAAAAACTATCAAAAATCTTTGTTTTACTTTCCCATTTTGTATCCCAACTTGTTGTAAAACCGTTTGTTCCTGAACCACCTCCCGAAATTAATGCTTCTCTTTCTACTCCATAAGGATTTGTTCCAAAAAAGAAAGCATTTGACCCATCATTAAAAGTATCGAACATTAGACTAATATTATCATTACCTCTGGCTCTAAAATCTCTTCTTAAAGAAGGGACTATATAATCTTTGCCTTCAGAAAATACTTTAATACCTACATATAAATATTTTTTATCATAAAGCATTTTTATTTCGGTCTGAGTTTCACTTTGTACTGAATCTGCCGGAAAATGTTGCCAAAAATCTTTTGCGGGTAATACGTTATTCCATATTTTTTCATTAAAAAATCCATCTATTTTTATTTCTTCATCAATATATTTTACATGAAATTCCTTATTCTGTGCATGAATATTAAAACCACTTAATATCAAAAATGCAAGTATTATTATATTATATTTTTTTATAAAACAAACTAATATTCCCATGATTTAAAATAGAATTTTACACACGCTTTTATTCACAGCTTTTATCATTTAATAAGTATTAACACAATCATAATCTTTTATCGATAATATAACTGAACGAATATAATTAATTATTACGTCAAAAAAATATTTTTTGTATATTAGAATCACAATTTTTACGTTATTCATTTATTCAATAAAACGTAATATCGCATATAAAATATTTATGTATAAACAGTTTGTAATTATCTTTTTATTAATTCCTTTATTTGTTTTTTCACAAAGTAATTCATCATTTCGCGATTTCGGATTTATAGAACCAATGACCGATAAGTTAAATGTTAAGTTTGAAATAGATAATGATATCGAATCCTTTGATTTTGATGATGAAATAACAAGTTATTCTATAAAACCAAATACAAATTTAAGAACATCGATTTCTTTAAACCATGAGTTTTTAACATTAAGAGTTGGCTACTCACCAAAATTCTTGGAAGCAGATGATTCTAGTTTAAAAGGTAATACAAAGGTTTTTAAGATAAACATAGATGTATTTTTAAACAATTGGATGCAATCTTTTGAGTACTCCCAAATTAAGGGTTACTATATTGGGGATATTGTTGATCCCAACGATATTTTTCCTGATGAAGATGAATTCATAATTCTTCCGAATTTAAAATCAATAAAAATATCAGGGAAAACTAGATATAAATTCAATAATAATTTTTCATTTAAAGCTTTACTTAATCAATACGATATTCAAAGAAAAAGTGCCGGTAGTTTTGTTCCTAGTTTAACTTATGGGTACTTCAGTCTTTCAGATAAAACTAGCATACAAGATCTTCAATCTTATGGGTTTCATTTAAATGCCGGATATTTTTACACTTTTGTAATCAATAAAAAATGGTATTCTAGTCTAGGTTTCTCACCTGGTTTAGGTATGGAATTTAATAAATTAGTTACAGACCTAGAAACGGTAAAATCGACTGAGAATAATAATGAATTTATTTTTAATATAAATACACATTTAAGCTTGGGATATAATTCAAAATCGTTTTTTGCCGGCCTCGGATTGAGAGGTATAGCAACAACCAGAGATGAGAATTCAATAGTTAAATTCAATACAGTTAGAGGGATAGTTAATTTTTTTGTAGGATACCGATTCAAATCACCGCATTTTGTAAATCAAAGCTTCGATTGGATCGAAGATCAAAACCCTTTAAAATAAAGTAATCTCAACCTATTTTCATTTACCAACCAACACTTTTAACTTTCTAAATTCATTTTAAAAATTTATTTCTATTTAATGATTTTTGACATAAAATAAGTGTAATACCTTAAGTATATTTGCTCAAATAATTTTAAAAAAAATCAACAAATATGAAATACCTTAAATTACTATTTTTACTAGTTTCTTTTCAATTACTCGCGCAACAAGGCGGTATGTGGATTCCTTCTCTTTTGGAAGGGATGAATGAAACTGAAATGATAAATCTAGGCAGTAAAATGACTGCTCAAGATATTTGGGACATCAACAACGCCAGTTTAAAAGATGCAGTTATTCATTTTAATGGAGGTTGTACTGGAGAAATAATTTCAAATCAAGGCTTAATTCTAACCAACCATCATTGTGGTTACGGTGCTATTCAATCACATTCGTCTGTAGAACACGATTATTTAAAAGAGGGCTTTTGGGCCAAGAAAGGAGCTGAAGAGCTACCAAATCCAGGCATGTATGTAACTTTTATCAAAAGAATTGACGATGTTAGTAAAGAAGTTTTTAACGGTGTTGAAGATGAGATGACAGTAAAAGAAAAACAATCAAAAATTAACCAAAATATTGACTTAGTTAAAAAGAATGCCTCTAAAGAAAGTTGGCAAAAAGTAAAAGTAAAGGGCTTTTATAACGGAAACCAGTACTTGCTATTTGTACTTGAAAACTTTACAGATATCCGCATGGTAGGTGCCCCTCCTTCTTCAATTGGTAAATTTGGGTCGGATACTGATAACTGGATGTGGCCTCGTCATACCGGAGATTTTTCATTATTTAGAATATATGCCGACAAAAACAATCGTCCTGCTAAATATTCAAAAGATAATGTTCCGTATAAACCAAAACATTTTTTACCTATTTCATTAGATGGTGTTGCCGAAAATGATTTTACCTTAATATTTGGCTTCCCTGGAAGAACAAATGAATATTTACCCGCAATTGCCATAGAACAAACGGTAAAAACAATCAACCCAGCAAAAATCAATATAAGAGAAAATTCTCTAAAGATTATTGATGAATATATGCGATCTGATGATAAAATAAAAATTCAATACGCTTCAAAATATGCGAGAATAGCTAATTACTGGAAAAAATGGATTGGTGAAAATCAAGGTATTGAAAAATCAAATGCCATAGCCAATAAACAAAAGTTAGAACAAGAGTTTTTAAATAAGAATAAAAACAATACTGAGTATAAGAATTTATTATCCGATTTTGAAAAGTTATACAAAGAAATTGATGATGCTGCTTTGGCAAGGGCCTATTGGACAGAGATTGTTTACAGAAATGTAGAATTGCTTAGAGCAACTACTCGACTATATCAATTTGAAGAAAAAGTAACAAAAGACCCAACAAAATTTGAAGAAGAAAGAGAAAAATTAATTAACTCTTCAAAAGGTAATTTTAAAAATTATAATGCAAAAGTTGACAAAGATGTTTTTGAGAAACTAATTGAAATATACAGCAAGAATATACCTACAGAATATTTATCAAAAAGCTTAAATAATGTTGATTATTCTACTTTAACAAAAAACATTTATGAAAAATCAGGTCTAACTAATTATAATGATTTTCAATCTCTTATGTCGGGTACACAGGAAGAGGTACTTAAGAAACTGAACAGTGATCCGGCATATATTTTAGGTAAAAATCTGTCTATTGATTTTTATGAAAAAATAAATCCAAAATACCAATCCATTAATTTACAAATTCAGGCAGTTCAAAAAGAATATATGAAAGCTTTAATGGAAACTTTTCCTGATGAAAGATTCTTTCCTGATGCCAACAGCACTTTACGAGTAACGTATGGCAAAGTGAAAGGATATTATCCTAAAGACGGGATTTATTATAAACCAGTTTCTCATTTAAAAGGAATTATAGAAAAATATAAACCAGGTGATTATGAGTTTGATGTAAGTAAAAAATTAATTGATTTGTATAATACCAAAGATTATGGGATTTACGGCGAAAATGGAAAAATGCCTGTTAACTTTTTAGGAACCAATCATACTACAGGTGGGAACTCTGGAAGTCCGGCAATTGACGCTCATGGAAATTTAATTGGCCTAAACTTTGACAGAGTTTGGGAAGGCACTATGAGTGATTTAAATTACGATCCTGAAATTTGTAGAAATATAATGGTAGATGCAAGATATATTTTATTTATCATAGATAAATATGCTGGCGCATCTCATTTAATTGATGAAATGACTTTAGTGCATCCAAAGAAATAAACTTAAAATTAAGAAAAATGAAATATTTAAAACTACTTTTTTTATTCGTTTTATTGAGTATTGCCTCATGTAAAACGGTACAAGAAACAACAAAGATAGCCGAACCCGAAAAAATTCATGTTCTAAGTGATGCCGAAGCAAAAAAGATTCAGGGTGGTATGTGGATTCCTTCTCTTTTAGAAGGTATGAATGAAGATGAAATGAAATTACTTGGTAGTAACCTTACCGCCAAAGATTTATGGGATATAAACAATGCAAGTTTAAAAGATGCCGTTGCAATTTTTGGTGGAGGTTGTACTTCTGAAGTTGTATCTCCTAAAGGATTACTTCTTACCAACCATCATTGTGGTTTTGGTACTATTCAATCTCATTCAACTGTAGACCATGACTATTTAAAAAATGGTTTTTGGGCGAAGGATTACAATGAAGAGTTGGTGTCACCTGGGCTAAAAGTTACATTTATTAAACGAATAGACGATGTAACTTCACAAATTTTTAGCGAAATTACGGAGGATATGGATGAAGTTTCAAAAAAGAAATTGATAGATAAAAATATTTCTAAAGTTACAAAAGAAGCTGAAAAAGAAGAATGGCAAACCGCGAATGTTAAATCCTTTTATAAAGGAAATCAATATTTTTTAATCATTTCTGAAGTTTACAAAGATATTAGAATGGTTGGTGCTCCTCCTACATCAATTGGTAAATTTGGTTCAGATACTGATAACTGGATGTGGCCACGTCATACGGGAGATTTCTCTATGTTTAGAATTTATGCTGATGCAAATAATCGTCCAGCCGAGTATTCAAAAGATAACGTACCGTTTAAACCAAAACATTTTTTACCAATTTCATTAGACGGTGTCGAAGAAAATGATTTTAATTTGGTTTTCGGTTTTCCGGGTAGAACAAATGAATATTTACCTGCAGTAGGAGTTGATCAAATTGTTAGTGTTATAAATCCTGCTAAAATTGAAATAAGAGAAAATGCATTGGAAATTGTAGATCAATATATGAAGTCTGATGAAAAGATTAGAATTCAATATGCCTCAAAATATGCAAGTATAGCTAACTACTGGAAAAAATGGATTGGTGAAAATCAGGGTATCCATCAAACTAATGCCATACAAAAGAAACGAATTAAAGAAAATGAATTCAGTAAAATAGTAAATGAAAAAGAGCTAACGCAATACAAATCATTACTATCCGATTTTGAAAAACTCTATAAAGAAATCGAACAAGTTTCTCTTGCTCGTTCCTATTGGGTAGAAGTTGCCTACAGAAATGTTGAATTATTGAATCTAACTTTTAGCGCATATCAATTAGAACAAGCCTATAATAAAGGAGGAGGTGAAGCTTTTAATAAATCAAGAGAAAGAGTTCTTTCGGGCTATGAAGAAAAATATAAGAATTATAGTGCAAAAGTAGATCAACCGGTATTTGAAAGTCTTACAAGCTTATATGCTAAAAAAATTCCTAAAGATTATCTTCCTCAAAACATGAAAGATGTAGATTTTTCTAAATTAACTAATGATATATATCAAAATACCAAATTTACTAGTTTAGAAGGTGCAAAAGAATTATTGACCGGGACACCAGAAGAAGTAATTAATAAACTCAATGAAGATAAAGCATATATTTTTGGTAAAGAAATACATAATGTTTTCTATACAAAGATAGAACCTAAATATCAAAAAATTAATATGCAGTTAAATGCTGTTCAAAAAGAGTATATGAAAGCCTTGATGGAAGTATTCCCGGATGATCGTTTTTACCCAGATGCCAATTTTACTTTAAGAGCAAATTATGGAAGGGTTAAAGGATACGAACCAAAAGATGGAGTGTACTATACCACAAGTACTTATTTAAATGGTGTGATTGAAAAATACAAACCTGGCGATTATGAATTTGATGTACCAAAAAAATTAAGAGACCTATACCAAGCCAAGGATTATGGTCAATATGGTGAAAATGGCA
>Ga0209633_10001291_pt1 | contig 26226 bp, 16 predicted proteins | sample Cruoilmetagenom1_FD_187290 | JGI IMG/M metagenome (GOLD analysis project Ga0209633, IMG submission 187290) | Oil polluted marine microbial communities from Coal Oil Point, Santa Barbara, California, USA - Sample 1 (SPAdes) (version 2) | ecosystem: Environmental > Aquatic > Marine > Oil seeps ...
TTCTCCCATTGGATCATCTCAGGAGATTTATGCGCATAATAAACCTTAAGGAGCCTCTCTACTTCTCTATAGCATTCATCAGCTTTATCTTTGTCATATAGATCATTTAACCTCTCAACAATTCTTTTCTTGAGATTAGAGGGAATTTTATAAAGCGGACGCTCGTAGTCAGGAACTAAGAAATGAAACCTGGACGAGTCAGTATGGTGGGGGTTCATATTATCTGTTTTCCTCCGCTAGAGCAGGTCATTTTAAGTGATCGCTTGTACTCATTTTATACATTCTCAGTATAAAACAATTATTGGCAAATTTATAATACCTAATCTATTGGAACAACCTTGTTTCGGATTGCGCTCAAAAGCAATCACTTCTGGTCACATTAGATATTTATAAAAGACAGTTAATTTGGAATTAACTGCTATAGGCAGAGATTAGCAGTAAACATGGGCTCGGGAGAAGGAATTCGACCCCCTAACCTAGTGGTTACAAGTACTCTAAAAAGATATTTCTGTCAGACATTCCCGCTGATTATTTTCTGCTTATAGCTTCGTGAACACTCATAACAAGCAGGGCGTTTATTGTGCGATCCTCACAGCCCTTACATAGTTGAATATTCTTATCTCATCGCTCTGGGGCCCGTTCCCGGTCGGATAATCAGCGGGGTCTCCCGATTTCGGGTCGCTCCTCATAGCCCCCGCACCGTGCACGTCCACTCCCAGATAATCCGTAGCTTTACCAAAGGCGATATACATGGCAAAGCTGATTTGCTCGTAGGCCGTTGTGTTCGACCAGAACCACCCCTCGCTATCCGCAGTGTCAAAAACAGGGTCTATGGCCGGGTCGTCTCTTGAGTAATCAACTATGCCCTGAAGCTCCTTTACGTTCGGAAGATACCAGTCGTCATACCCCGCAAGCTCAAGTCCTTCAGCGTAAGCAAGTGCCTCTTCCCAGTTCCTCGTTGCGCCGTCGTCGGACTGCTGCCACATGAGTCCCGTTGCAAGGTCTGTTATGGTACCGTCACCGTTGTCCACGAAGTTGTTCTCACCGTATTCCGTCTGACCCCTAACGCAGCGTACATACCAGTCCTGCCCTGTATCAATCGGATAGCACTTGATGCGTCCGTCGGCAAAATTAAATCCAAAAAAGCAGCTTTGTCCGTCGAATACAGTTGCCACATAAACGTCGCTCGATACGTACTGGGCGTCTATGTCACGATCTCCGGTAGACGTGTCCGGGTATTCGAAATCGAAGTATTCCGTATCGAGATAAGGGGTAAAAGTGTTTATGTCACCCGTGAAATTCGTAATCGATACGAGCTCCTTGATCGTAGGAGCCCTCCAGTCCGTATACCCTCCGACTGTCAGCTCATCGCAGTAATCTATCGAGTCGTCCCAGCTCAGTTTGTCGCCCAGGTTAGGGGTTTGCTGCCACATTAGTCCCGTGTTGAGATCGCTCACCGTGCCGTCTCCGTTATCCTGATAGGAGAACTCAATGCCCGGATAGTTAGCGTCCTGACCGAAAAATGGCTCTCCCGGTGAGGGTTCGGCTATCTCGGCTTCATCATCGAAGAAGTCGAGTACCCCTGTCGCTATAATCTCATATGTATTGACAAGGTCGGGAGTGTCCCCTCCGGCCCCCCCTCCGTTGTCCGAGCCTCCACCGTTATTCGAGGAGCTGCCCGAGTCGCATGATACCGTCAGAAGCAGAAAGAAAGCGAGCAACAGTTTTTTCATTATAATTCCTCCGCATGTTATCTTCGTTTAATATGTCTTTTTAATATTAGTTGCCCTTTTCATACAATACTTGCGGTTGTATTTAAGTATCTGTTTGATGGGGGATATCCCCATACAGCTTCCCATTAAGGTGCTAGTAGAATTAAGCTAGGATTAAAGAGTGAAACGAAGCTTAGTTATGAACTTGATAAGTGGATCGGTTATTACAACAGGGGATCAAAACTTCCGGCTATTTATTTTCAAACTTGAAATTAGAAGGTGCAACCCTCCGTTATTCTATGAAAAAACCCTTTGATTTAATGGTTGATTGTACTAATTTTAGAATTGGCTCCGGAGGAGGGATTCGAACCCCCGACCTAGTGATTAACAGTCACCCGCTCTGCCAGCTGAGCTACTCCGGAACCGATAAAGAACGCTCAGAACTTTAAGCACAACATTCTAACAGAAGAACATCATGAGTCAAGGATTTCACACTATATATAGGTATTTAGAAACTCCGGTATCCTGTCCGAATTTAGCAGGTTGATTAGAATCCCTCATAAACGTATACTAACGTTGTCTTAAATAATCTATTTATCATAGAAAATGCCGAAGAAGACCGACAAAAACGACAAAACTGAAGAAAAACGACATCAGGGCAACCTGCTACCGGCCCATACTACTTCACTCCACAGATATCTTGCAGAAATTAGCAATTATCCGGTATTAAGCCGTGAGGAAGAGTACGAATTGGCTATGAAGTATAAGGATGACGGTGATCTAGATGCCGCCAGAAAACTCGTTTCATCAAACTTGAAATTTGTAGTAAAAGTAGCTAACGAATATAAAAACTATGGATTTAATACAATGGATATAATCCAAGAAGGTAACGTAGGACTTATGCACGCTGTCAAGGGATTTGATCCGGAGAAAGGTTACCGGATTATCTCATATGCCGTATGGTGGATAAGAGCCTATATCCAAAACTATATTATCAAAAGCTGGAGCCTGGTTAAAGTTGGAACTACTCAGGCCCAAAGAAAACTATTTTACAAACTGCGCTCTACCAAGAATCAAATGGAAATAGGTGAGGGAAATCTTAGCCCGGAGGATTATAAAGAACTTGCTGATAAACTTAATGTTTCAGATCAGGCTGTGATAGAGATGGACCAGAGAATGGGAAGCAAGGATTTATCTCTCGATGCTGAGATTGCGGGGGATACCGATTTATCTCATATGGATTTTCTTACAGATGATGATGAAAACCAAGAGGATTTGATAACTAAGGCGGAAGAGGCAAAGAGAGTCAAGAGCACGATGGTCGATGCACTAAAAACCTTAAAGGATAGGGAACGATTTATAATAGAGAATAGGATACTCGCGGATAAACCACTTACACTTGAAGAACTTGGGACTAAATTTAAGATATCCAGGGAAAGAGTGAGACAGATTGAAAATGCTGCGCTTAAGAAGATGAAAACTATTTTAAAAGAAAAAGGTATCAGTAAAAATTCTTAAATCAGGCTATCCCTTCAAACTAACTAGCATTAATAATATCAGAGAATTTGCTAAGAGCCTCATCTAATTTCTCAGGTTTATTTCCTCCAGCTTGCGCCAGATCGGGCTTACCGCCTCCCTTGCCGCCGATAATAGGAGCAAGTTCTTTTACTATGTTTCCCGAATGGTATTTTTTTGTTAAATCCTTTGTTACGCCAACCAGGATAAAAGCCCTGCCCTTATCTCTGCTCCCTAAAGCCGCTATACCTGAATCAAGTTTACTTCTCACATCATCCCAAACCTTTCTTAACTGAGTTGCATCAGCTCCCGGTACTTCAGCCGCTAGCACCTTGGTACCGTTAACTTCTTTTACGTTGTCCATTAAATCGCCGGCTCTTTCGCTGAGCATCTTGTTCTTATATGAATCAAGCTCAGCTTTAACAGACTCATTTTCTTCTACTAACCTTTTAAGTCTCGAGATAAAATCGGATTCAGGAACCCTCAGAATATTAGAAGCCTCAGAAAGGATATCCTCCTTCCCTCTCATAAATCCCCAGGCAGACTCTCCAGCAAGAGCGTCTATTCTCCTTACCCCCGCGGAAGACGCGCCTTCGGACACAATCTTAAAAAGCCCCGCCTCCCCTGAAGTATCAAGATGGGTGCCTCCGCAAAGCTCTATACTATAATCCCCAATGCTTACCACTCTCACCTTATCTCCGTATTTTTCCTCGAAAAATGCCATAGCCCCCTTTTTTATTGCATCATCATAAGAGACATCGGTCTCAATAATTACATTATCGTCCCACCTGATCCTCTCGTTGATAATATCCTCCATCTTTCTTAAATCCTTATCGTCAATAGAAGAATGGTGTGTAAAATCGAACCTGAGCCTCCCGGGGGCTACAAGGGAACCGGCCTGCCTCACATGTGTCCCGAGCACTTCTCTGAGCACCGCATGGAGTATATGGGTAGTCGAATGATGAGTCTCTACTCCGTATCTGAATTTTTCATTAACCCTAAGCTCTACTTTGTCGCCAACCCAAAGCGCCCCTTTCTTAACAATAGCACGGTGAACGATAATTCCAGGGAGCGGCTTTTTGGTATCTATTACCTCTGCAATACCCTTCTCTGCCTCTATTACGCCCCGGTCGCCAACCTGACCTCCCGATTCGCCATAAAAAGGGGTCTTATCGCTAATGAGGTCAACTTCATCACCTTCTTTTACATTATCTACAAGTAATCCATCCTTAATTATTGCCGTGATTCTTCCGGTATCGACAGTCCTGTCATACCCTGTAAAATTCACTGCCAGACCGCCTGATACGAACTCCTTATATAAGGGTTCTAATTCACCATCCAAATCCCCTTTCCAGGCTTTGCGAGACTGCGTTCTCTGCTGCTCCATCTCCTTTTCAAAACCCTCATGATCCAGAGTGAGCCCGGCCTCGCCTGCAATATCCTCTGTTAGATCTACCGGAAAACCAAAGGTGTCATACAGCTTAAAAACAACATCTCCCGGAAGGACTTTCTCGCCCTGGTGACTATCAATCTCTGCTTTTAGAAGATCAAGCCCTCTATCAATCGTTTCAAAAAATCTCTCTTCCTCATTTTTAACAACTTCCGCCACAAAATCTATTCTTTCTTCAAGCTCAGGATACGCGTCCTGCATTATTTCTTTAACGCTGTTTGTTATTTTATAAAGACAGGGCTCTTCAATACCGAGCATCTTGGCATGACGGACGGCACGTCTTAGAATTCTTCTGAGAACATATCCCCTACCCTCGTTTGAAGGAAATACTCCGTCAGAGATAAGGAACGTTACAGCCCGCGCGTGATCTGCAATAACTCTTATTGAAACATCGGAGTCTGCATCTTCTCCGTAGGTTTTTCCTGAAATTTCCTCTACATTGGAAATTATTCCGCGAAGGAGGTCTGTTTCATAGTTGCTCTTTACACCCTGGAGCACAGCTGTAATCCGCTCAAGCCCCATGCCGGTATCGATACTTGGATTGGGAAGAGGCGTCATTTTGCCGCTTGAATCCCGGTCATACTGCATGAACACCAGATTCCAAAGCTCTAGGTATCGGTCACAATCACATCCCGGCGCACAGGTTTTCTTCCCGCAGCTAAATTCTTCACCCTGATCTATCAGAATTTCAGAACACGGCCCACATGGACCTGTATCACCCATTGACCAAAAGTTATCCTTCTCCCCCATACGAAGCACTCTATCCTCAGGGAGACCTATCACTTTTTGCCATAGCTCAGAGGCTTCATCATCTTCTTCAAATACGGTAACCCAAAGCTTTTCCACAGGAAGCTTATAAACCTCAGTCAGGAGCTTCCAGCCAAATTCAATGGCCTCTTTTTTAAAATAGTCACCGAAAGAAAAGTTCCCCAGCATCTCGAAAAAAGTATGGTGTCTTGCTGTGTGTCCTACATTCTCTAGATCGTTGTGTTTACCGCCCGCTCTAACGCATTTTTGGGACGAAGTAGCCCTTTTGTATGAGCGCTTTTCCAGACCCAGAAATGTATCTTTGAATTGCACCATTCCGGCGTTTGTGAAGAGGAGAGTTGCATCATTCTTAGGTATTAGCGATGAACTCCTGACAACAGTATGATTGTTATCTTCAAAATATTTGAGAAATAATTCTCTAATTTCTGAGCCTGTCATTATTTATATCTCGCTCCATAATATTGTCATAACTAATTCTGCGCTAGAGTAGTATCTTTAACCATTTTTGAGGGATATTTCGCGGCCAACTGACCGCATGCGCCTAGAATATCACTGCCCCGGCTTTTCCTTATCCTTACATTTATCTTGTAGGATATTAGAATTTCCTGAAATTTTAGCACTCTGTCCCAAGAGGGTGATTGATAAGGCAGCGGATAGGCCTCGTTAAAAGGAATAATATTTATCTTGCATTTTATAGCCTCAAGAAGTCTTCCCAAAGTATGAGCATCGCTGTCGGAATCATTTACATCTTTTAGCAGCACATATTCGAACATGAGATATTTCCTGTTTGGGACAGGGAAATTAACGCTGGCATTTATAAGCTCCTTTATTGGATAGCGTTTGTTTATAGGCATTATTTCATCCCTGAGCTCATCCCTTGGCGCATTAAGGGAGACGGCTAGATTAACAGACACATGCTTGCCAAGCTCCTTAATTTTAGGAACTAGTCCCGAAGTTGATACTGTAATCCTTTTTGGAGAAAGTCCAAGGCAGTTCGGGTCAATAAAAGTACGAATCGATTTCACCAAATTTTGCAAATTATCCAAAGGCTCCCCCATACCCATAAAAACGATATTGGTTATAGCGTTATACTGGTTTACAAACATGTACTGATCCAGTATTTCTGAGGGGGTCAAATTTCTAATCTTCCCGACAGTTCCTGTCATACAAAATGTACATCCAAGTGCACATCCTACTTGTGAGGAGATGCAAAGGGTATTTCTCGCTTTCTCCGGTATCACAACGCTTTCAATCTGGTTACCGTCAGATAGTTTGAATAAGTACTTTTTAGTACCGTCGGTGGAAACTAGTTCATCTATCAGTTCAAGTGAGGGCTTCAAAGAAAAAGAAAACTCAAGAAGGTCCCGAAAGTCTTTTGAAAGATCTGTCATTTCATCAAAAGAACCGGCGGATTTTTTATATAACCACTTAACTATTTGCCGAGCCCTAAAAGGCTTGAAATCGTTATCAAGTACAAACTTTTCAATCTCTTGCGGGCTCAAATCTTTTATATTAGTATTGACTGTGTTTTGCATAAATTGATCCATATGGTTTTAATCCAAGTAAGGATACAAGGCGAAAAACCATTATACAATACCTTGTACCCTGACTATGGAATGTATCTCTAAAGAGAAAAAATGCTTTTACATAAGATTAGGATTGAAATTGTGACCAATATAATTTGATGAATCGTTTTAAGACTTACAGAACATTATTTAAACACGGACATTAACAATAAAATCAATATATAGATCTGGATTGATCAGGTCTTCATTTTCAAGACTAGTCCTTCCAAAATTGCAGTTTTATCTCTGTTATTACAGTCGGTTATATCCAATCTCTCAAGCAGTTTCTTATCTCTCCCAGGAGATGGTATCTGATCTACAAAACCAGGTAGTTCCTCTCCCTTTTTAGAGTTATATCAACAAGCTCAGTTTCGATTTCAGTCTATCTTGTTCTTAGCCGCTCTTTTTGAATATCCGTATGTCTTGATCATCCTTTAGATGGGCTTTCTTATCTTGAAACTCTTTTAACAACCAGGGCTTTATCTCTTTTTTTCTTCCTCCTCAATTTTTCCTTGGATTTTCAATAGAAAAAGAGAAAAGATCTGCGGCATAGCTCATAATAATGCCGTATTTAATTTTTTCAATCTAAAATGATGTCCATACCATACAATCTAACGAAATTTACAGGTATATTAATGCGAGAGAGAAGAGCCGAATATGCCCAATTTAAAAACCGCTTTAGATCATGGATTAACACAGGAAGAATACAATAAAATTGTAAGCACTCTAGGCAGAGAGCCCAATATAACAGAACTCGGCATTCTCGCGGCAATGTGGTCGGAGCACTGCTCGTATAAGAGTTCAAGAGTTCATCTAAAAAAACTCCCGACAAAAGGGGATGTTGTAATCCAGGGCCCTGGAGAAAATGCTGGAATAGTCGATATTGGAGAAGGACTTTGCGCAGTATTTAAGATGGAAAGCCATAATCATCCGTCTTTCATTGAGCCTTATCAGGGTGCGGCTACCGGTGTGGGCGGAATATTAAGGGATATATTTACAATGGGGGCAAGACCAATTGCGATCCTGGATTCCCTGAGGTTTGGAAACCCCTCACTGCCAAAAACTAAATTTCTAGTAGACGGAATTGTAGACGGGATTGCGGGTTATGGAAACTGTATTGGTATTCCTACAGTAGGCGGCGAGGTTTATTTTGATGACTGCTACAACGGCAACCCCCTCGTTAACGCTTTTGCATTAGGCATTACCAGGACAGATGAGATATTCAGAGGCTACGCTACGGGAATCGGCAACCCCGTTATATACGTTGGATCAAAAACCGGAAGAGACGGTATCCACGGTGCGGTAATGGCTTCTGAGACATTTACCAAAGAGGCTGAGGAAAAAAGACCCGCGGTCCAGGTTGGAGACCCTTTTACGGAGAAACTCCTTTTAGAAGCATGCCTTGAGCTATTTAAGACAGGGACTGTAGTGGGTATACAGGATATGGGCGCGGCGGGGCTCACGTCTTCTTCAACTGAGATGGCTGAGAGGGCAGGTACAGGACTTAGGATAGAAATTGATAAGGTACCCAGAAGAGAAGATGGAATGACTCCTTATGAGGTAATGTTGTCCGAGTCACAGGAACGAATGCTGGTGGTGCTCGAAAAAGGAAAAGAACACATAGCTGAGGACATATTCAAGAAATGGGATCTCGACTTCAGCATAATAGGAGAAGTCACCGACAACAGCAAACTTATAATTACGGACAAAGGCGATCTATCTGCCGATATTCCGATTAATCTTATATCAGAAGAAGCCCCCTCTTACAAGAGACCGGCTGCGAGACCTGATGATATTGACGATATTAGAAGTTTTGATACATCCTCCATCTCCGTACCTAAAAACCCGGAGGGAGTACTCTTGAAACTACTATCCTCACCTACCCTCTCAAGTAAAAGGTGGATATTTGAGCAATACGACTACATGGTAAGGACTAATACACTCACCCTACCCGGCTCTGACGCCGCTGTGGTCAGAATTAAGGGCACAAATAAAGCTGTTGCCATGACTGTAAACTGCAACTCGAAATACTGTTATCTTGATCCCTACACAGGGGCGGGAATTGCGGTTGCTGAAAGCGCGCGTAACCTGGCATGTTCAGGGGCCACTCCTCTTGCTATAACAGACTGTCTCAACTTTGGCAGCCCTGAAAAACCGGAAGTAATGTGGCAATTCGAGCAGGCAATTGATGGTATGAGCGAGGCTTGCTCTAAACTAAACACTCCAGTGGTTAGCGGTAACGTAAGTTTCTACAACGAAACCGAGGGTACGGCAATCTACCCAACCCCGACAATTGGCATGGTAGGACTAATTGAAGACATGCATAAACATATGACCCAGTGGTTTAAAAATGAGGGGGATATCATTGTTCTACTTGGCGAGACCAAAGAGGAGTTTGGCGGAAGTGAATATCTAAAGCAAATACACGGGAGAGTCTGCGGAACGCCTCCAAGCCTTGACTTGGATAAGGAATTAAAATTGATCACGGCTTTACTTAAAGCTTCAGAAGAAGGTATAATAAAATCGGCTCATGATATATCCGAGGGGGGACTCGCGCTAGCGATATCTGAATCCTGTCTTACACCTGGTGGCCCAAAAGGTGTTGAAATTAAAATACCTCGGCTAATAAGAGATGATGCTCTCTTATTTTCAGAATCACAGGCAAGAGCAGTAATATCACTTGACGAAGAAAACATTACTAAGATCAAAAACTTAACAAACGAGTGCGGCGTACCCATGGAAATAATCGGCAGGGTAAATGGGACAAGACTATTTATAGAGGACTTAATTGATATTCCTATATCTAAAGCCTATAGCAAATGGGCCTTGGGATTTGAGAATATACTAAAAAGCTATGCCTAAGCTTAAAGAAGAGTGCGGTGTTTTTGGGATATACAATAACCTCGAAGCCTCTAACCTAACCTATCTAGGACTCCATGCCCTTCAACATAGGGGACAGGAAAGCGCCGGCATTGTCACTTCAGATGGGGCAAATCTTCACAAGCACCGTGATATGGGTCTTGTGTCTGACATTTTCTCAGAAGAGGTTTTATCCGGTCTTCCGGGGAAATATGCAATCGGCCACGTTCGTTATTCAACCACAGGCTCAAGTCAACTCAAAAATATGCAGCCTATAGTAATAAACTATTCTAAAGGCCCGCTGGCAATTGCCCACAACGGGAACTTAACTAACGCAAAGGCCCTGAGGGATGAACTAGAGGGAGAAGGCGCTATATTCCAATCTACGACAGATACTGAGGTCATAGTACATCTGATCGCTAAATCCAAAGAAGAGAAACTAATAAGAAGAGTTATCGAAGCTCTTATAAGATGTAAGGGAGCGTATTCTCTTATGTTCCTAACTCCGGAGTACATGATAGCCGCAAGAGACCCCTATGGTTTTAGGCCGCTTGCAATGGGCAAATTGGGAGACTCGCCGGTGTTTGCTTCTGAAAGCTGCGCTTTTGATCTAATAGAAGCCGATTACGAAAGGGAAGTTGAACCTGGGGAGATAATTGTTGTAAGCCAAGATGGGATGCAATCTTTTAAACCCTTTGGCGAGGTCAAACACGCATACTGTGTTTTTGAATATATTTATTTTGCAAGACCTGACAGTTTCCTTACCGGAAGAAATGTTTATCAGGTAAGAAAAGAACTCGGCAAACAGTTGGCCAGAGAACACCCGGCGGATGCCGATATTGTTGTAGCCGTACCGGATTCTGGAGTTCCTTCTGCGATAGGCTTTGCTGAAGAGGCTGGGCTTCCGCTTGAGTTAGGACTTCTAAGAAGCCACTATATGGGAAGAACATTCATCGAGCCCCAACAATCCATACGAAACTTTGGAGTCAAGTTAAAATTAAACGCGATAAGGGAAGTCCTTAATGGCAAAAAAGTCGTAATTATTGACGACTCGATAGTAAGAGGAACCACCAGTAGAAAAATTGTAAAAATGATAAGAACAGCCGGGGCAAAAGAGATCCATATGAGGATCAGCTCCCCTCCGACCAAGTTCTCTTGTTACTACGGTATAGATACACCGGTAAAAGAAGAACTTATAGCAAACTCTTTAGATACCGAAGAAATAAGGAAATATATAACGTCCGATTCTCTTGGATATTTGAGTCTCGAGGGAGTAATGAGCGCAGTTGAGGTTTCCAGACAAGTAAATGGGAAAGAGCACTTCTGTAATGCATGCTTTACAGGAAAATACCCGGTTGAACTAACAGACCAGAAAACGAAAGTCAAACAACTTGGGCTTTTTGGAACTTAAGATACTTTAAGGTATATCGGATACGTGCATATGCTCCCCAAGCAGCTCAGTTTCCCATTTCCGGGGCGCAAACAGATTAAACATTTGTCGAATAAACCTGCCGCCTGTTCTTGGGAAATGAATAAAGACAAAGTGTTTGCTAGTTATCATCTATTTTAAATCCTGACAATCTTAGGGTGCAGTAAGAGTGATAATCAAAAAAATCTAACGTATTTCGTTTAATTTAGAAAGGACATCTTCAAGCTTCTTTTTTTGTGCGGAAAATTCCTCTAATTTTTGCTTTTCTTTATCGATAATATCTTCAGGAGCTCGGTCGAGGAATTTTGAATTAGAAAGTTTTCTTTCAGTTTGTTCCAGATCTTTGGTTACTTTTCCAAGTTCTTTTTTAATTCTTTGAGACTCTTTTTCTATATCAATCAAACCCTCAACAGGTAAAAACACTTCGACCCCGGGGATTATTTGCGCAATAGCTTTCTCAGGTTTATTTCCTTCTATCAATTCGAGCCCTGAAAGTGACGCCAAGTCTGTTATAGATTCTCTATTGGGTGTTATATAATTTTGAACAATATCATTATCAGGGAGCAGAATTATATTGACCCTCTCTGAAGGATGGAGGCCGACTACCGCCCTAAGACCCCTTATAGCTGCGACTATGTCCTTTACGAACTCAACTTCATCTTCTGCGTCTTTATGAATCTCGCTCTCATTAAATTCAGGAAAGGCGCTGACAACTATGCTTTCCGCGATTTCCTCATCTACCCCTTTGATCTGAACGCCAAAACTTTTTAGCCTTTGATATAGCTCTTCGCTCACGAAAGGAGCAATAGGATGAAGAAGTCCAAGCGCCGTTGTCAAAACCCTGACTAACACACTTTGGGTTCTCTGCTTATCCTCCTGGTTTTCACCGTACAGGATGGGTTTTACAAGCTCCAGATACCAATCGCAGTACTCGGCCCAGAAAAATTGATAAATCGAACTGGCGGCTTTATCAAATTCGTAGCTTTCAAGAGCATGTTCCACTTCCTTTATTGTCCGGTTCAGTTTAGTCAGTATCCACTTATCATAAGTAGAGAGTTCTTCACCGGAGAGAACTAAATCCGGGTCGTAACCCTCTAAATTCATCATTGAAAATCTCGAGGCATTCCAAATTTTATTTATGAAGTTTCTATATCCCTGAATCACGGGCATCGAGAGCTTTATATCTCTTCCCTGAGTAGCCAGAGCGGTAAGACTAAACCGCATAGCGTCGGCTCCATATTCATCGATAACCTCAAGGGGATCAATAACATTGCCCCTTGTCTTACTCATCTTCTGCCCTTTCTCGTCCCTTATTAGGCCGTGTATGTAAATATCCTTAAACGGTACATCCCCCATGAATTTAAGCCCTTGCATAATCATGCGGGCAACCCAGAAAAAAATAATATCAAAACCGGTAACAAGAACACTGGTTGGATAGTATTTCTCAAGATCAGGATTTAGCTCGGGCCAGCCTAGAGTAGAGAACGGCCAGAGCCCGGATGAAAACCAGGTATCAAGAACATCGGGATCCCGTACAAGATCTACATCTTCGCCGTAATGCTCCTTAGAGGCCTCAAGAGCTTCCTCCTCTGACAACTCAACAAATACATGACCGTCGGGGCCGTACCATGCCGGAATCTGATGACCCCACCATAGCTGCCGCGATATACACCACGGTTCAATATTCCGTAGCCATTCAAAATAAGTCCTTTCCCAGTATTTAGGGATGAATTGAACTCTCCCGTCTTCAACACAAGAGATAGCTTCCACAGCCAGCTTCTCAGCGTCTACATACCACTGGTCAGTAAGCCAGGGCTCAATTACAACGCCAGATCTATCCCCGTAAGGAACAGTGTGGACCGTATCCTCAATTTCTCCCAAGAGACCTTGCCCCTCCAGATCTTCTATAATCCGTTTTCTGGCTTCAAAGCGGTCAAGTCCCCTATAAACCTTTGGAACGTTATCGTTTAAATGCGCTGTTGAGTCAAAGATATTAATCATTTCAAGGTTTTGTCTCTGCCCAACCTCAAAATCATTAAAATCGTGTGCAGGTGTTATCTTCACAGCTCCCGTACCCTTTTCAGGGTCACTATACTCATCCGCAACAATAGGGATTTTTCGTCCTACAAGAGGAAGGACAACATTTTTACCGACAAGGTGTTTATAACGCTCATCCTCAGGATGAACAGCTACACCAGTATCTCCGAGCATTGTTTCAGGCCTTGTAGTAGCTACTGTAATAAATTCATTACTACCTTCTATCGGGTATTTGAAATACCAGAAGTTTCCATTAACTTCGCGCTGCTCTACCTCCAAATCGGAGATTGCGGTGCAAAGTTGGGGGTCCCAGTTAACCAGTCTCTTATCTTTGTAAATTAAATCCTGATCATAGAGGTCAACAAATACCTTTCTAACGGCATTTGATAGGCCCTCATCCATTGTAAACCTTTCCTTGTCCCAATCAGGCATTGCTCCGAGACGTCGAAGCTGAAGTGTAATTGTGTTACCGGATTCTTGTTTCCACTGCCAAACACGCTCTAGAAAAGCGTCTCTTCCTATATCGGTCCTTGATACCCCCTCTTTCTCCAGCTCACGCTCGACCATCATTTGAGTAGCAATACCCGCATGATCAGTCCCCGGAACCCAGAGTGCATCAAACCCCTTCATCCTCTTATAACGGATAAGAATATCTTGAAGCGTATTATTCAGAGCATGACCGACATGAAGAGATCCGGTCACATTTGGTGGTGGAATTACTATAGAAAAGGGTGGTTTATCCCCGGAAGGAGATGATTTGTAATACCCATTATCAATCCACTTCTCGTACCACTTCTTTTCAACCTTTGTTGGATCAAAAACCTTGTCCATCTCGGTTTTAACATTTTCAGACATTTTATTTTATATTAAATTCGGGAAAGAATTTAGATTTTGGTATTAGGGTCATCAGTCTTTGACCCTAATACCAGTTTTGTTTTTTATTCTTCTTCAACAGAAGCAGCGGTTGGAACCGGAACTTCAAGCACTGGGACTTCAACATCAATATTTCTGTATATTGGGAGTCCGGTACCCGCTGGTATAAGCCTTCCCATAATAACGTTTTCTTTTAGACCTCTTAGATGGTCTTCTTTTCCTTCGCAGGCAGCCTCAGTAAGAACCCTCGTTGTTTCCTGGAATGATGCGGCAGAAAGCCAACTGTCAGTACTGAGTGAAGCTCTGGTTATACCAAGTAGAAGGGGTTCAGCGGATGCTGGTCTTCCACCCTGCTCTAGAACTCTTTCATTCTCTTCAAAGAAGACGTGCTTTTCAATAGCTTCGCCTACGAGGAGTATGGTATCACCCGGGTCTTTAATTCTTACCCTCTTGAGCATTTGTCTTACAATGGATTCAATATGCTTATCGTTTATTTTAACTCCCTGAAGTCTATAAACCTCCTGGATCTCGTCAACCAGATAACGAGTTAGCGCACGTTCTCCCCGTATTCTCAGAATGTCGTGCGGATTAATAGATCCATCAACGAGCTGATCCCCAGAAGTTACCTGCTCTCCTTCTCTAACAAGAACATGCTTACCCCTAGGAGCCAGATACTCTTTAGGTTCTCCTATTTCAGGGGTGACGATAACTCTTCTCTTTCCCTTAACATCCTTTCCGTATGTGACAATTCCATCAATCTCCGTCACAACGGCAGGATCCTTAGGAAGCCTTGCCTCGAATAGTTCAGCTACCCTTGGGAGTCCACCGGTTATGTCCTTGGTCTTGGCACTTGCCCTGGCAATCTTGGCAAAAATATCCCCCGCACTAACCGCATCCCCCTCATTAACTTCGATAATAGCCCCTATGGGTAGTGAATATTGTATGCTTTTTCCTTCATCAGTCTTAATTACAAGACCCGGATGAACCTCTAGGTTTTTAGTTTCCATTACTACTTTCTTATAAATACCGGTAACTTCATCAACCTGCTCTTTTAATGTTACACCTTGTTCCAGATCAACAAATCCTACCGTTCCATTAAACTCTGAAATGAAAGGTGTCGTGTAAGGGTCCCACTCCGCAAGAAGCCGGCCCTCTTTAACCTTATCCCCTTCTGCTACTTTAAGCTTAGCTCCAAGGGCTAAAGGATATCTTTCTCTTTCGTAACCTTTATCGTCCATTATTATTAGAATACCGGTACGATTTACCACAATGAGGCTTCCGTCCTTAGCTGTAACCGTTCTTACTCCGTTTAGTTTGACTTCGCCCTCGTGTGTATTCTCAAGAGTACTTTCAGCGGCCCTCTGACTCGCAGCACCACCTATATGGAAAGTTCTCATAGTAAGCTGAGTACCAGGCTCCCCAATTGACTGCGCAGCAATAATACCAACTGCCTCACCAATATTTACAAGCTTACCTGTAGCAAGGTTTCGGCCATAACATAAAACACACACACCAATTCGTGTCTCACAGGTGAGCACGGATCTGATTCTGGCCTCGGTAATACTCCCTGTTTCATCAATTTGAGATGCCGCACGCTCGTCTATTTCATGATTGGCTTTTACAATAATATCCCCGCTAATAGGATCAACTATATCCTCAATAGTTACCCTGCCAAGCACCCTCTCTCCAACTCTTTCTATAATTTCCCCACCCTCAACCAAATCACTAACCGTAATCCCCTCGGTGGTACAACAATCATATTCTTTTATCATTACATCCTGAGCTACGTCGATCAGCCTTCTTGTTAAATAACCTGCATTCGCTGTTTTAAGCGCGGTGTCGGCTAACCCCTTTCTAGCTCCATGAGTAGAAATAAAGTATTGAAGAACCGTAAGCCCCTCACGGAAATTAGAAGTAATAGGAGTCTCAATAATTTCACCTGAAGGTTTAGCCATCAACCCCCTCATCCCCGCAAGCTGACGCACCTGAGTCTGACTACCTCTGGCCCCTGAGTCGATCATCATATAGATAGGATTGGCGCTTGCCCCCTTTCTGGTATTCCCCTCAGAATCCACCATCTCTTCAAAAGTAATGTCTTTCATCATTTCCTGAGCTACGTCATCACTCGTACGCGCCCAGATATCAATAACCTTATTATATCTCTCTCCGTCGGTTATAAGTCCCTGGGAGTACTGATTCTGTACCTTTACAACTTCATCTTGTGCTTTTTGCAACATTTCCTTCTTTCTCTCAGGGATCTTCATATCATCGATTGCTATGGAAATACCTGATTTTGTGGAATACTTAAATCCTAGAGTCCTCATACGGTCTGCCAGGATTACAGTACTTTTTCCTCCGGAAACCCTGAAGCAACTATCCACAAGATCTTCAGACGCCCTTTTAGTCATTACTCTGTTAACCAGTTCAAAAGGGATACCTTCTGGCATTATGTCGTAAAGAAAGACTCTTCCTACTGTGGTTTCGTATATTTTGTCATTAATTCTGATCTTTATCTTTGCGTGGATTCCAACATCTTTGGAATCATAAGCTATTTGCACTTCTTGTATGTTAGAAAAGATCTTTCCATCGCCTTTGTCAAAAGCTACATCTCTTGTCATGTAGTAAATACCAAGAACTATGTCTTGTGTGGGCAGAATTATAGGTTTCCCATGAGCAGGAGACAATATATTGTTTGTGGACATTACAAGTGCCCGACATTCGGTTTGAGCCTCAATAGACAGTGGCACATGAACCGCCATTTGGTCTCCGTCAAAATCCGCGTTATACGCTGGGCAGACCAAAGGATGGATCTGAATGGCTTTATCCTCAATAAGTATCGGCTCAAAAGCCTGAATACTTAGTCTGTGAAGTGTCGGAGCACGATTTAAGAGAACGGGATGTTCTTTAATTACTTCATCCAAAGCGTCCCATACAATCGGAGCCTCTTGTTCTACTAATTTTTTAGCAATTTTTATTGTTGCCGCAGCGCCCCATTTCTCAAGTTTATGATAGATAAAAGGCCTGAAAAGCTCCAGTCCCATCTGCTTTGGTATTCCACACTGATGGAGTTTGAGCTCAGGACCTACGGTGATAACAGAACGTCCAGAGTAATCAACCCTCTTTCCTAACAGGTTCTGTCTGAACCTTCCCTGTTTCCCTTTAATAATATCACTTAGACTTTTAAGCGGACGATGGTTGTGACCCAGTACAGGTCTCCCTCTACGTCCGTTTTCCAAGAGTGCATCTACAGATTCTTGGAGCATACGCTTTTCGTTTCTGACAATAATATCGGGAGCGCCTAACTCTAGTAATTTTTTTAGTCGATTATTTCTATTAATAACACGTCTGTATAAATCGTTAAGATCAGATGTTGCAAACCTTCCGCCATCAAGAGGCACAAGTGGTCTTAAGTCCGGAGGAAGTACAGGAATCCTAGTAAGAATCATCCACTCCGGACGGTTCTTGGATTTTCTAAATGCTTCACTAATCCGAAGTCTTTTTGCTATTCGTGCTCTTTTAATTGGAGACGCGGTGTCCTTCATTTCATGTCGCAGTTGTTCAGAAAGCTCAACAAGATCTATCTTCTTAAGCATCTCCCTTATGGTCTCAGCCCCCATACCGACTCTAAAGCTATGACCATATTCTTCAACTGCTTTTCTGTATTTGTCCTCACTTAGAACTTCCGCGAACTTTAGAGAAGTCCCACCGGGATCAACAACTACATAAGATTCATAGTAAAGGGCCTTTTCCAAATCCTTAAGAGTCATGTCAAGGAGCATACCAATTCTAGAGGGAATACTTCTCAAGAACCAAATGTGAGCAACAGGTGAGGCAAGCTCAATATGGGCCATTCTATCTCTTCTTACTTTAGAAGAAATAACTTCGACCCCACACTTTTCACAAGTGATTCCTCTATGCTTTAGCCTCTTATATTTTCCGCAGGTGCATTCGTAATCTTTTACAGGTCCGAAAATTTTTGCACAAAACAAACCGCTTCTTTCTGGTTTGAAAGTCCTGTAATTAATAGTCTCTGGTTTTCTCACTTCTCCATTAGACCATTCTTTGATCTTTTCTGGAGAAGCTATCGATATCTTTACCGCAGAATACTCAGAAGGGTTTTTAGGCTTTTCAAAAAGGGTATCTACGTCCACGTTTTACCTCCCTTTATATTTTGAAATAATTAATCCTTTTCTAACTCATCTTTTTCAAGCAGATCAACATCCAGGGAAAGTGCCTGGAGTTCTTTTTGTAACACTTTAAATGATTCAGGAAGACCCGGTTCGAAATTCATATCACCTTTTACAATAGAATCAAATATCCTAGTTCTTCCTATTACATCGTCAGATTTCACTGTAAGAAACTCTTGCAAGGTATATGAGGCACCATAAGCCTCAAGCGCCCATACTTCCATCTCCCCAAGACGCTGGCCGCCGAAATGCGCTTTACCGCCGAGCGGCTGCTGTGTAACGAGAGAGTATGGACCGATTGCCCTTGCGTGAATTTTTTCTTCAACAAGGTGATGCAGCTTTAACATATACATAACACCTACAGTAACTTTTTGATCAAAGGGCTCACCGGTGTGACCGTCAAAGAGTATTGTTTTACCATCTTCGGGTAACCCGGTTTCTCTTAACAATCCTTTTATTTTTTCTTCAGAAGCTCCGTCAAAAACAGGAGACATTAAGGGAATTCCCTTCCCAAGACGTTTTGCAATTTCAACAACTTCCTCATCATCAAGATTATCTATTAGCTTTCTGGTTTCAGAGGAATCATAGATAGCTTTTAGCTTAGCTTTTAATGCCTTAGGACTAAACTCTCTTTCCATAATGTCATTTAGCTGCTGACCAAGCTCCTTACCCGCCCATCCAAGATGAGTTTCCAGCACTTGCCCCACGTTCATTCTGGAAGGAACACCCAAAGGATTGAGTACCATCTCTACAGGAGAACCATTTGGGAGATAGGGCATATCTTCCTCAGCAAGTATCTTTGAGATAACTCCTTTGTTTCCGTGCCTTCCAGCCATTTTGTCGCCTACTTGGAGTTTCCTTTTTACAGCAATCTTTACCTTTACTATTTTCAGAACCCCAGGAGGAAGCTCATCAGGTTTGGTGAGTTTAGAAATCCTCTGGTCATAAACTACATTCGTTAAATCAATTTGCTCAAGGGTCCTTTCAATGATTCGCTTTATCTCAGCCTCTACATTAGCGCCCTTTTCAACACCTATATCCGCAAGTTTCTCAAAAGGTATGCCCTTGAGGACATCCTCAACAATCTTATCACCTTTTTTGAAAACTGTTTTCCTTGATACGGTCAGTTTTGTAGAGGAAGTCTTATTAAGAATAAGAGGCTTTATGCGCTCGATAGCGTCGTCTTTTAAAATTTTAACTTCATCATCTCTATCTTGTTCCAAGCGCGTGACTTCAAAATCTTCGATGCTCTGAGCTCTATCGTCTTTACTAACAACCCTGGAAATGAGCATCTTAACATCAATAACGGTGCCATATACACCTGGGGAAGCTCTTAAGGAAGTATCTTTAACATCACCTGCTTTATCTCCGAATATTGCTCTTAGCAAACGCTCTTCCGGAGAAAGCTGCGTCTCCCCCTTGGGAGATATCTTGCCTACGATTATGTCCCCTGGCTTTACCTCTGCACCTATTCTGATTACTCCGCTCTCATCCAAATTCCTAAGAGCGTCTTCACTTACATTGGGGATATCTCTTGTAATTTCTTCTCTTCCGAGTTTTGTCTCTCTAGCAATACATTCAACTTCTTCAATGTGAATTGATGTAAACCTATCTTCTTTCACCAGTTTCTCGCTCATCAAAATGGCGTCTTCAAAGTTGTATCCGCCCCATGGCATAAATGCCACAAGCACATTCTGGCCAAGTGCCAACTCGCCGTGATCAGTTGAAGGACCATCAGCGATTACCTGTCCCGCCCTAATAGCCTGCCCTCTTTTTACTATCGGCTTCTGGTTCCAACAGGTGCTCTGGTTAGATTTTGGGAATTTAAGAAGGTTATACATATCAACGCCCGCTTCGTCTTTAGTGCTATCTGTATAAGCACTTACCACAATCCTAGAGGAATCGACATATTCAATCACACCATCTCTTTTCGCAATAACGGCTACTCCGGAATCTTTTGCAACTCTGTTCTCAAGACCGGTCCCAACAATTGGGGCACTGGTTCTAATTAGAGGTACAGCCTGACGTTGCATGTTAGAGCCCATCAAAGCACGGTTTGCATCATCATGCTCAAGGAAAGGGATCAAAGAAGCTGATACAGAAACAAGCTGGGCCGGGGAAACGTCCATTAGCTCAACTCGATCACGATCAACCATTAAAAACTCGCCGCCTTGTCTTGCGGAAATAAATTCAGCTGTAAAATTCCCCTTTTTATCAAGTGCCGCATTTGCCTGCGCAATTATGTATTTTTCTTCAGCAAGCGCGTTCATATAAATAATTTCATCTGTAACTCTTGCCTTTTTTACAACACGGTACGGGGTCTGTATAAAACCAAAGTCATTTATCTTCCCATATGTGCTGAGACTCGAGATAAGACCAATGTTCGGCCCTTCAGGAGTTTCAATCGGACATATTCTTCCGTAGTGAGAGGAATGAACATCTCTGACCTCAAAACCCGCTCTTTCACGCGTCAGACCTCCTGGGCCTAAAGCGCTGAGTCTTCGCTTGTGAGTAATCTCTGAGAGTGGATTAGTTTGATCCATAAATTGGGAAAGCTGTCCTGTAGCAAAAAATTCCTTTACGACAGCAATTACGGTTTTAGGAATGAGTAGTTCGCTCGGCATTAAGTTCTCAACCGCCTGATAACCCATTTTCTCTTTAACAGAACGGGCCAATCTTTCAAGCCCATGATAGAACCTGTCTTCAATTAATTCACCAACGGTCCTGACTCTTCTATTTCCTAGGTGGTCAATATCATCCGTTGCTCCTCTCCCACCTCTTAACCCCAGGAGATACCCAACAGTCCCCAAAATATCTTCTTTCGTAAGAGTAGATACCTCATCAGAAATCCCGTGATTAAGTTTATAATTTATCTTAAGCCGGCCCACTTGAGAGAGCCTGTATGTATCGGGATTAAAAAACATATTTTCAAAAAAAGTTTCCGCAACACTTAATGTTGGTGGATCAGTAGGACGAAACTTTTTATAAATTTCGGCAATTGCTTCTTCTCGAGTGTTTACTTTATCGGCAAGCACAGTGCTTCTAAGAGAGGCAACAACAGAAACGTTATCTATATAAAATACTTTTAATTCTTTTACATTAGCTTGCTTTATTTCATCTAGTTTTTCTTCGGTTATTAACTCATTAAAATTCACGACTACTTCGCCGGTTTTTTTATCTACAATATCGTCTGCGGCAAACCTGTCAATCAATTCGATTGGGTCAATTGGAATACTTTTCACTTTTGCGTTTTTTAGCTTTTCAATATGGTTTCGTACTAACCTGCGTCCCTTCTTAATTAATACATCTCCGCTTTTCGGATCCAATATATCAGATGTAGAGCGTTGATAGGGAAGTACATCGTAATTAACATCTTTGCTCATGCCGTTTGAATCTACATGTATAGACTCTACAGGGTAAAAATGATTCATTATTCCCTTATTATCGAAACCAAGAGCTTTTAAAAGCACAGTTACAAGAAATTTTTTCTTCCTATCTATCCTTACATGAAGAAGGTCTTTAGAATCAAACTCATAATCTATCCACCTGCCGTCATGAGGGACTATTCTTGCCGAGAAAGAAGATCTTCCCGCACTGTTATCTTTATTCTTTACCTGATCGAAAAAGACCCCTGGGGAACGGTGAAGCTGGTTAACAATAACCCTCTCCGTACCATTGACTATAAAAGAACCGTTAGGCGTCATTAGCGGTATTTCACCGAAATAGACTTCCTGCTCTTTCACATCTCTGATTGTACGCTCATCACCTGATTCCGTATCCCAAATCACCAGCCTGAATGTAACGTACAGAGGTGCTACATAGGTATACCCCTTTAACCTGCATTCTACCGCTTCATACTTTGGTCTATCCAAGCGGTAGCTGATATATTCAAGTGAAGCTTTTTCATTGTAGTCCTCTATAGGGAATACAGTTTTAAAAGCGTTATGTAGACCAAACTCTTCCCTACCTTCAGGTTCTGTATCAGCTTGCAAAAAGTCACGATAGGACTCAATTTGCACTTCAAGCAGGTGAGGTATTGCAAGAACAGATGGTATTTTCGAAAAACTCTTTCTAAATTTATAAGATTCTAAACCATCAAGGCTCAATTTGGCTTACCCCCTAATTAAGTTATTAAACTTACTCGACCAACTTCACAACCAAATTCTATGCAATAAAAGCACGGCTTTTAATCTTCAATTAAGCGTCTTCTTCCCTACAGACTATCTATACAAAATAGATTGACTATATAAACTTGATATACGAACTTCAAAGAAAAAAGATATCAAGAGGAAAGCGCACAAATGAAACAAACGGTTATATATATTAGCAACTCACTTTAAGTCACTTAGAAGCCTACAGATAACCGCCCGTCCAAAAGAAACACTTAACTGATTTCTATTTCCGCACCAGATTCCTCGAGCTTCTTCTTAATGCTCTCGGCTTCTTCCTTGTCAACGCCTTCTTTTACGGCTTTGGGGGCACTTTCAACAAGCTCTTTAGCTTCTTTAAGACCTAGAGATGTAACTTCTCTAACCGCTTTAATAACTTGTATCTTATTATCGCCAATGGCTTTTAAGACTACGTCAAAGTCCGTCTTTTCAGCTGATTCCGCCTGCCCATCCCCTCCGGGTACAGCAGCGGCAGCAACTGCAACTGGAGCTGCAGCTTTTACATCAAATTTGTCTTCGATCTCCTTAATCAAGTCTGATATTTCAAGCATGGTCGCTTGTTCAAGGTAAGAAAGAACATCGGTTCTAGTGATTTCAGGCATTATACCTAAACCTCCTTAAAAGTATTAGAAAATATATTTTTTTCAATCTCAAAACATTTACAGCATTTTTTATTAACTGTCTTTTTTGGTATCTTTTACCGCCTCCAAAGCATACAACAACCTGGTTTGCATCTGAGTCAGAGTACCCAAGAAATTCGATACCGGACTTGAGAGAATACCTAATAGTTGAGATATCATTTCCGGACGTGATGGCAATTTCGAGAGCGCTGTAATCTCATCGGCGCCAACAATATTACCCTCGACCACTCCCCCTTTAATCTTAAGTAAGGGATGATCTTTTACAGATTTGACAAAAACCTTTGCAGCGGCAGACGGATCATTTTCGCAAACCGCGATAGCAGTCGGACCGCTCATCAAATCAGCTATTTGTTCAATCTCTGTATCCTTAGCCGCTATTTTTAGGAGTGTGTTTTTAACAATTTTCAGTTCTGCATCAGCATCCTTTAAGTTAGATCTAAGCCCCTCAAGCTCTTTTACCGTAAGCCCTTTATATTCAACAAGAACAACTGAAGGGTTAGCTTTAAATACTCCGCTATAATGTGCAACAACTTCGTTTTTTGCCGCTTTAGTTAACATTATTCACTCCTTAGATACATGTATGAATTAAAACCAAAACTACGTATTATATAAAAACCATGTTATTATGCCGCAACTTGAAATCCTTTCAGTACTTCACGTACATTTACAAAATCCACCTTAATTCCGGGCCCCATTGTGTTTGCAAGAGTAATTTTTTTAATAAACGTGCCCTTTGAAGATGAGGGCTTCATTTTTGTAAGAGATTCCATAAAAACAAGGAAATTATCTTTTAACTTATCAGCACCAAAAGAAACCTTGCCGAGTGGCGCATGAACAACCCCACCCTTGTCATTTTTGACTTCTATTTTTCCCGCTTTCGCCTCTTTTACCGCCTGTTCTATGTCAAAAGTTACGGTACCGACCTTTGGAGTAGGCATTAGCCCTCTGGGACCTAAGACTTTTCCTAATTTGGCAACAGTGCTCATCACATCAGGAGTCGCTATAGAAACATCGAATTCAAGCCAGTTATCCTTTGATATCTTGTCAATCATATCCTCGAGACCCACATAATCAGCGCCTGCTTCCTGTGCTTCTTTTTCCTTCTCACCCTTAGCGAAAACCAACACTTTTATATCTTTGCCTATACCGTGGGGGAGAACCAGCCCAGTTCTTATCTGTTGACTAGCCTGCCTGGGATCAATGCCAAGTTTTACTGAAACCTCTACAGTTTCATCAAATTTTGCAGTTTTAGTGTCCTCAATAAGTTTAATTGCTTCTTCAACAGTGTAGTTTTTTTTGGCATCTACTGCGTCACAGACCTCAGTATATTTTTTCCCTTGTTTTGCCATTACCTTTCTCCTTAAAATCTAATAACTTCTTAAATAAAAAACAAACGACAATTAAACAATCTCAATCCCCATACTTCGTGCAGTGCCGGCAACGATGTTAGATGCAGCCTGTATATCCTTAGTATTTAGATCAGGCAGCTTAGTTTTAGCTATCTCTTCCACTTGAGCTTTAGTTACTTTCCCTACTTTAACCTTTAGAGCCTCCCCGGAACCCTTGTCAACCTTAGCAGCTTTCTTTAACAAATATGAGACAGGTGGAGTTCTAACTTCAAAGGAAAATGATCTATCCGCATACACCGTAACAGTAACAGGAAGGAGTCCCTCCAATTTAGCTGTTTGAGCATTAAAAGCTTTACAAAATTCCATTATATTTACACCACGCTGGCCGAGTGCTGGACCAACTGGGGGTGAAGGTGTCGCCTTTCCGGCATCCACTAAGAGTTTTATATATCCGTCTATCTTTTTCATATTAAATTTTCTCCACTTGATTAAAATCTAATTCTATTGGAGTGGTTCTTCCAAAAATAGTCACAAGAACCTTCACCTTCGCTTTATCATGATTAACTTCTTCAATTACTCCAGAGAAGTTAGCAAACGGGCCCTCTATAACCTTCACCGTCTCACCATTTTCAAATGAAATCTTGGGTTTGGGCTTTAGCGTACCCTCTTCAATCTGCCTCTTTATTTTTTGAACTTCTTCTTCACCCACGTCAGGAACAGAATCAGGATCTATTACACCATCCTTAATTTTGCCGCCGACAAAACCTATCACTTTAGGGATACTTCTTATAAAATGCCAACTTCTTTCATTAAGCTCCATACTTACCAATATATAACCGGGAAAGAACTTTCTAACCGAAGTCTTCCTTTTCCCGTCTTTTAAGGGCTCAACAATGGTCTCCGTCGGCACGAGAACCTCACTTACCTGATCATCAAAACCCTCTATTACCCTTCTATCTTCAATATAGGACTTTACACGATCTTCAAAACCCGTATTTGTATGAACAACATACCACCTTATATCCATTAAAATTCCATTTTCTCCTAACAGTAGTTAGCCCAACACGTATCTTATTGCCATCGAAAAAACAAAGTCTACAGCTGCCAAAAAGGCGGCAAACACGCCGGAAATAAGAATCACGGCCAAAGTCGACTTTACCGCTTCCTGCCTGGAAGGCCAAGTAATACGTTTTGCCTCGTTTTCTATATCTTTGGCGAATTGAGCGGTTTCTGAACTTAGTTCTCTTATCTTATCCATTTCTTGTCCATTTTAAGTCCTACTTGCAGGGCAGGAGGGAATCGAACCCCCAACCCCTGGTTTTGGAGACCAGTGCTCTGCCTAATTGAGCTACTGCCCTAATTACTATTCCTAATCTTGATGTTATTTCGTTTCTTTATGAATAGTGTGGGTCTTACACCACCTGCAATATTTTTTAAACTCCAGCTTCTCTTTATGCGTCTGCTTGTTCTTTGTTGTAGAATAATTTCTTCTTTTACAATCACCACAGGCAAGAGCCACAATTAAAGTATTATCACCCATAATTATATTTACTCCGTAATTTTAGTAACAACACCAGCACCTACTGTTCTTCCGCCTTCTCTTATCGCAAAACGGAGTTGGTCTTCCATTGCAACAGGCGCTATCAGTTCCACATCCATATTTATGTTATCC
>Ga0209633_10001292_pt1 | contig 26174 bp, 26 predicted proteins | sample Cruoilmetagenom1_FD_187290 | JGI IMG/M metagenome (GOLD analysis project Ga0209633, IMG submission 187290) | Oil polluted marine microbial communities from Coal Oil Point, Santa Barbara, California, USA - Sample 1 (SPAdes) (version 2) | ecosystem: Environmental > Aquatic > Marine > Oil seeps ...
GTCTATTCGCCCGCCATGACCGACTTTATTTTCATGGTCAAAGATAGCTCATACATGTTCGTCACTGGCCCGGATGTGGTGAAAACCGTCACCAACGAAGTTGTCACCGCCGAGGAGTTGGGCGGGGCAATGACCCACACCAAGAAATCCAGCGTTGCTGATGGCGCGTTTGAAAACGACGTCGAGGCGATGTCCGAAGTGCGCCGTTTGGTGGATTTCCTGCCGCTGAACAACCGCTCCAAAGTACCGGTGCGGCCGTTCTTTGATGATCCGAGCCGGTTGGATGACAGTCTGGACACGTTGATACCAGACAATCCAAACGCGCCATATGATATGAAAGAGCTGATCATCAAGTTGGCCGATGAGGGCGATTTTTACGAAATTCAGGAGGAGTACGCCAAAAACATCCTGACGGGGTTCATCCGCCTGGAAGGGGCAACTGTGGGTGTGGTGGCAAACCAACCGATGGTTTTGGCGGGGTGTCTGGATATTGACTCATCACGCAAAGCGGCGCGTTTCGTGCGGTTCTGCGATGCTTTCGAGATCCCGGTCCTGACATTGGTCGATGTGCCCGGCTTTTTGCCCGGCACCAGCCAGGAATATGGCGGCGTCATCAAACACGGCGCGAAACTGTTGTTTGCCTATGGTGAAGCGACGGTGCCAAAAGTTACACTGATCACGCGCAAAGCTTATGGCGGGGCGTATGATGTGATGGCGTCAAAACACCTGCGCGGTGACTTCAACTACGCATGGCCCACCGCCCAAATCGCGGTGATGGGTGCCAAGGGCGCAACCGAAATCATCCACCGTGCCGATCTGGGGGATGCGGAAAAAATTGCCCAGCACACGGCCGATTACGAGGACCGTTTCGCCAACCCGTTTATTGCGGCGGAACGCGGCTTTGTTGATGAAGTGATTCAACCTTCTGTGTCGCGCAAACGTATTTGTCGTGCCTTTGCTTCGCTTCGTGGCAAGAAACTGGAAAACCCGTGGAAAAAACACGGGAACATCCCACTGTAATGCGGCCATTTTGGACCATCCGTTTGGCGTTTCTGGCGGCCCTTTGCCCTGTTGTGGCAGGGGCCGAGCCAATCAGTGTGCCATCCGGCCAACTTGTTGAATTCCACGAGGTGATCTGGGAGGCCGAGGGGGCGGAAAACATCTATCGTTTCCGCTATGTCGCCCCAGAAATTTCGCGCGAGGCTGGGCGAATCAACTTTGAGCAAGCCGAGGTCGATATCAAGCATCTATGCGAATCGTCGGCGCTTCCGGTGCTGATCGCTCAAAAACGGTCCGTGGATAAGATAATTATTTCGATTTCGGACCGAAAAGTGACCTTTGGCAAGCCCGCCCCCGAAGCAACCCAGTTTTTCGAGGTTTATTCCCCAGACGGGACCACCTGTAAGTGGGAGGGTTTCTGAGCATGTTGGGAATTCGTGTGCAAAAGACCTCACTTAGCGAAAAAGATGATGTAATCGCGTCACAAATTTGCCGATTGCGACGCTTGTGGTGTTCAAGCAAACATTTATACGTTACCGTCCCTCAAGGTTACCTCCATGTAACCTGTAACTCATCAATGGGAATGGTGTGGCCAATTGGCTGCATCGGGGCCATTGGAAACAGTAGGAGACAAGAATGTCGAATTCCATCAAAGCAGTTGTGGCTCTTAGCCTTTTCGTGGTTGTCGCAGCATGTGGCCAACAAGAAGAAGTTGTTTACGTTGAAGAACCAGTTATGGTTGAGCAGCCTACAACTAAGTACTAAAATACTTTCGGGGCGGGCTTTTCGGCCCGCTCCGTCCCCCCCCACGACAGCACATAACCTTTTGTTTTCAGGAGGGTATTCATGCTGAAGCATCGTGGATTTCCAGGGCGATTGCCCGGAACCGATTTCCAATTCACAATTCGTAGACCGAACAAAAAGGGTATCACCCCTTTGACCGCGCGCGAGCGGTTTGCTGACCGGCGACCAGCAGATCGCAAGGCCGATGTCGGCTTTATGATGGCGCTTTGGTTTCAATTTGGTGATGAACCTTTTGAGCGGGGCAATCTGGACGCGGGGCGGTTGGCGTGGATGTTTGGCCGCGAAGTGATTCCTGCCGAGGACCCTTTTGATTCTGAAAGTTACGGGGCGCTGCTGCGCATCGACGAACGTCGCGCGCGGGCGGCCTTCCCAGAAGCTTTTGAGGAGGAATCGGCGTGAATTTGCTTGTGACACCGGCAATTTGGCAGAATTCTGCCCAAAATGACCTAGGGTCAAGCTTGGGCTGTTCAGCCCGCGTCGTTTCAAACAATATCCATTGTATGGCAGATGTCCCCAGCAAGACATCTGCTTGTACTACTCAATACCGTTACCCTTCCCCTTCTAAGCGGTTCGGTGCCTTTTGGCCCGGACCGCTTTTTTTCGGGCGGAAAGCCCCGACATTTGAGCAAAGAATGGCCGAAAAGCCACAGGTGAATTCAGGGGATTCTCATGAGAATCCAAACCTGTTATATCTGCCAGCAATAAAAACAATTGTTGGAGGCACAAAACAATGCAGATCAAACACTTGGCCCTGGTCGCCATTCTTATCACGCCGCTTGCTGGCTGTCTGGACAACGACGTTCAGCGCGCAGGTGCAGGCGCTGTTGCAGGCGCTGTTGTCATGGAAGTCGCTGGCGGCAGCCTGCTCACTGGTGCGGTTATCGGCGCGGGCGCGGGTGCGCTGTGCGACGATCTTGGCGTATGCAACTAACCTAACACAGAAATTCCAGCGCGAAATTCGGACCGGGTTCCGCGCAAGACCCACCAAATCTAAAACAACCACCGTAGGGCATGCCTTGCGGTGGTTTTTTGCGTTCAATCACAAATTAGGTGCGAAACCTGAATTCGACCCGTGCCGTGACGGCGCTGAATACACAAGAAAGGCCTGTTAGATGTTCAAAAAGATACTCATTGCCAACCGTGGCGAAATCGCCTGTCGGGTGATCAAGACTGCCCGCAAAATGGGCATTGCAACGGTCGCGATCTATTCGGATGCAGACAAAAATGCGCTGCACGTCAAAATGGCGGATGAAGCGGTTCATATTGGCCCACCACCTGCAAACCAATCCTATATTGTGATCGACAAGGTGATGGACGCGATCCGCCAAACGGGGGCAGAGGCCGTCCATCCGGGTTACGGTTTCTTGAGTGAGAACAAACTGTTCGCTGAGGCCTTGGCACGCGAGGGTGTGGCCTTTATCGGCCCACCCGTTGGCGCGATCGAAAGCATGGGCGACAAGATTACCAGTAAGAAAATCGCCATTGAAGCGGGTGTTGCGACAGTGCCCGGCCACATGGGATTGATCGAAGACGCCGATGAGGCAGTGAAAATCAGCCGTGATATTGGCTATCCGGTGATGCTCAAGGCCTCTGCCGGTGGCGGTGGCAAAGGCATGCGGATTGCGTGGAATGATAAAGAGGCCGTTGAGGGGTTCCAAAGCTCCAAGAATGAAGCCGCAGCCAGTTTTGGCGATGACCGGATTTTCATCGAAAAATTCATCACCCAACCGCGCCATATCGAAATTCAGGTGTTGGCTGATGCGCACGGCAACGCGATTTATCTGGGCGAGCGGGAATGCTCGATCCAGCGCCGCCAGCAAAAGGTCATCGAAGAAGCGCCGAGCCCGTTTCTGGACGAAAAAACCCGCAAGAAAATGGGCAATCAGGCTGTCGATCTGGCCAAAGCCGTTGGCTATACCAGTGCGGGCACGGTCGAATTCATCGTCGATGGTGACCGCAATTTCTATTTCCTGGAAATGAACACCCGTTTGCAGGTGGAACATCCTGTGACCGAGTTGATCACCGATGTCGATTTGGTCGAGCAAATGATCCGCGTGGCGGATGGCGAAAAGCTGACCATGTCGCAAAAGGATGTAAAGCTGAACGGGTGGGCCGTCGAAAGCCGCCTGTACGCCGAAGACCCCTATCGCGGCTTCCTGCCGTCTATCGGTCGTTTGACCCGCTACCGCCCGCCGGCAGAAGTGTCGGAGGCTTCGCATGTGGTGCGCAATGACACCGGCGTCTTTGAGGGCGGCGAAATCTCGATGTATTATGACCCGATGATTGCCAAACTCTGCACATGGGCGCCAACCCGCGCCAAAGCCATCGACGGGATGCGCACCGCGCTTGACAGTTTCGAGGTAGAAGGCATTGGCCATAACCTACCGTTCCTGTCCGCCGTGATGGATCATGAAAAATTCATTTCAGGCGACATGACAACAGCCTTTATCGAAGAAGAATTCCCCGAAGGGTTCAACGGGGTTGAATTGCCTGACGACATGCTGCGTCGCGTCGCAGCAGCGGCGGCGGCGATGTACCGGATGGCCGAAATTCGGCGTACGCGTGTGTCGGGACGAATGGACAATCATGAACGTAAAGTCGGCGTTGATTGGGTGGTGAGTTTACAAGGACAATCCTTCCCTGTCGTGGTCGATGCTGATCCGATGGGGGCGACCATTTCCTTTGCGGGTGGCGGCGATTCGCGCGTGGCCTCGGATTGGGAACCGGGCCAACCACTGGCCACCCTTGATGTGGATGGCACACCGCTGATGATCAAAACCGGCAAAATTCCGGGCGGGTTCCGGATGCGCCTACGTGGCGCCGATCTGAACGTCTTTGTCCGCACCCCGCGCCAAGCAGAGTTGGCCCGTTTGATGCCCGAGAAAATGCCGCCGGATACGTCGAAATTCCTGCTTTGCCCGATGCCTGGTTTGATCGTGTCTTTGGCGGTCCAAGTTGGCGATGAAGTGCAAGAGGGCCAAACCTTATGCACTGTTGAGGCAATGAAAATGGAGAACATTCTGCGGGCGGAAAAGAAAACCGTGGTCACAAAGATAAACGCTGCAGCGGGCGACAGTCTGGCGGTTGATGACGTGATCATGGAATTTGAATGAGCGCCCAGACCAATATAACGGACAGGCGGCCGCGCGAGGTGTTTTGGGCAATCAAAGCCCCGCGCGGCGGCCTGACGTGTATGGGTGGCAAGCCGTTTATAACAAGGCTAAAATTAGTCTCGGCCTCATGGAAAATGTCGTTCAAATTTGTTATAAATACCGTCGCTAACCTGTTGGTCCGGGCAAAAACTGCGCTGGGATATTTGGGCTTTGAAGGTAAGAAATATTGTTTAATATCAATACGTAAATCCCCATTCCCTACTGCGTTAGATACCCTTGTTTTCGCTCTGTTCCACTATCTGCGTACATCCACGCCAAAACACATCGTCGTTAATCCTATGATTACGGAGTCTGCCTAATGCTATCGACAAGATACCATTTTCAGGCGGCAAAGGCTGTCATCATTGGCGGAGTACGATCTCTCGTGGACGTTATATTGCATTTAGGTGCGCATCGCACTGGCACAACAACCCTACAAACCTATCTCGAAAACAATCGGGATAACCTGAACACGATGGGCACCGAGTTTTGGGGGCCGAACCGGACACGCTCTGGTCTGTTCACAGGGTTGGTAAAAAAGCCTGGCAACATCACCCATGACGCATTGATACGCGGTGCGCGCTCCTCTGGGTTGATCCGGATGGAACTGGGTCGACTTGAACTCTCTGGCGTTAAGTCATTGATCGTAAGCGAAGAAAACATGATGGGCGCGATGTGGGATAATCTGGCGGTTGGGCAGCTTTATCCAGAAGTCCAGGCGCGAATGGACCGGTTTGCAAATGCATTTGGCTTGCACTGCAAACGGGTGACACTGTCGATCCGCTCATACGACAAATATTGGGCATCTGTTCTGAACTATTTGGTCGAACGTGGCCGCAAAATGCCGGATTCCGAAGAATTGGACCGTTTGGTGACCCAGCCTCGCCGTTGGCGCGATGTTATTGGCGAAGTGGCGTCGGTCTTTCCGCAAGCGGAGCTGGTGGTTTGGCCGTTTGAAGCAATGATAGGTCAGGTCGATCAGCAATTGGAACTGCTCAACAATGGGGCCGTGCCAGTGCGGATGCGCGGACGTGACGATTGGCACAATGCTTCGGCCGGATGCGCCAAACTGCGCCAAATATTGGTGGATCGCGGCAGCCTGGCGAAAGCCGAAGAAATGCCAAATGACTATACGCGTTGGCAACCCTTTCAAGACCACCATATTGCGGCGCTTCAGGCGCAATATGACGAAGACATCGCATGGCTGCGCGGCGGCGCTGATGGCCTTGCGACATATGCAGAGAATTCAAACAGCGGACCAGCAGGGACACATCTGCGGCCGTTGGAAACGGAAAGAGGACAATTCCATGACCGAGAAGAAGCAAGCGTGGGCTAAGCGCGCAGAAAAAGAACTGCGTGGCCGTAAACCGGATGATCTGACGTGGCAAACGCCCGAAGGCATCGCTGTGCAACCGGTGTACACAGCCGAAGACGCCGAAGGTCTGGCGCATATGGGTAGTATGCCGGGCGAAGTGCCGTTTACGCGCGGGCCGCGCAGCACCATGTACACAGGCCGTCCTTGGACCATCCGTCAATACGCCGGATTTTCCACCGCCGAGGAAAGCAACGCATTTTACCGCCGTGCATTGGCGGCGGGTCAGCAGGGGGTCTCGGTGGCCTTCGATTTGGCCACCCACCGCGGGTATGATTCTGATCACGAACGCGTGGTGGGCGACGTTGGCAAGGCTGGCGTTGCTATTGATTCCGTTGAAGATATGAAAATTCTGTTCGACGGTATTCCGCTGGACAAGGTTTCAGTTTCAATGACCATGAATGGCGCTGTTATTCCGGTGCTGGCCAGTTTCATTGTGGCAGGCGAAGAGCAGGGCGTCGATCGCGCGGCCCTCTCGGGCACGATCCAAAATGACGTCCTCAAGGAATTCATGGTGCGCAACACCTATATTTACCCACCTGAACCCTCGATGCGCATTGTCAGTGACATTATCGAATTCACCTCGACCGACATGCCAAAATTCAACTCGATCTCGATTTCGGGCTACCACATGCAAGAGGCTGGCGCGAACCTTGTGCAGGAACTGGCCTTCACACTGGCGGATGGGCGCGAGTATGTGCGTGCTGCCTTGGAGCGCGGCATGGATGTGGACGCCTTTGCTGGTCGTCTATCGTTCTTCTTCGCCATTGGTATGAATTTTTTCATGGAAGCGGCCAAATTGCGCGCCGCGCGGTTCCTGTGGCACAAAATCATGTCCGAGTTTAATCCAAAGCAAGAAAAATCCATGATGTTGCGCACCCATTGCCAGACATCAGGCGTGTCGCTGCAGGAACAAGACCCCTATAACAACGTGGTGCGCACCGCTTATGAAGCGATGAGCGCGGTTCTGGGCGGCACCCAATCACTGCACACCAATGCCTTTGACGAGGCCATCGCGCTGCCGACTGATTTCTCGGCGCGCATCGCCCGTAACACCCAGTTGATTTTGCAAAACGAAACCGGTGTGACCAATGTGGTCGATCCGCTGGCGGGATCTTATTATGTTGAAAAACTAACTTCGGATTTGGCCGAAGAGGCGTGGAAAATCATCGAAGAAGTCGACGCTATGGGCGGCATGACCAAGGCCGTGGCTTCGGGCATGCCCAAACTGCGCATTGAAGAAGCCGCGGCACGTCGGCAAGCGGCCGTGGATCGCGGCGACGATGTGATCGTTGGGGTCAACAAATTCCGCCTGGAGGTCGAAGACGACATCGACATTCTGGACGTCGACAATGTGGCCGTGCGCGACAATCAAGTTGCAATGCTGAAAGACATCCGCGCCAAACGCGATCAAGCGGCCTGCGACGCAGCCCTGAAGGCACTGGAAAATGCGGCGGCTTCGGGCAAAGGCAACCTTTTGGAAATCGCAATTGATGCGGCACGCGCGCGCGCAACGGTAGGGGAAATCAGCATGGCGATGGAGAAAACATTCGGGCGTCACCGCGCCGAAGTCAAAACCCTAGCCGGTGTATACGGCGCTGCTTATGAAGGCGATGCGGGCTTTGCCGCGATCCAGAAATCAGTCGAAGATTTCGCCGCAGACGAAGGGCGGCGCCCACGGATGTTGGTGGTCAAGATGGGCCAAGACGGTCATGACCGTGGCGCCAAGGTGATCGCCACAGCCTTCGCCGACATCGGCTTTGACGTGGACGTTGGCCCATTGTTCCAAACGCCTGAAGAAGCAGCCCAAGATGCGGTCGACAATGACGTGCATGTGATCGGAATTTCGTCGCAAGCGGCGGGGCACAAGACGCTGGCACCCAAACTGATCGAAGCTCTGAAAGCTGCCGGTGCTGATGATATCATCGTGATTTGCGGCGGGGTCATTCCGCAGCAGGATTATGAATTCTTGTATAACGCCGGCGTAAAAGCGATCTTTGGGCCGGGCACAAACATCCCCGAAGCCGCACAAGATATTTTGCGCATTATTCGCGAGGCCAAGGCCTGAGACATCAATGCGCCGCCGCACAGCAGGAACTTATGGCAGGAAGAAGGGGCAAAAATGCTGGAGCTTGATCACTTGGCTGTGGCCGCATCGACGTTAGAGGAAGGCGTCGCTGTTGTCGAAGAGGCACTGGGTGTTTCGTTGGCAGGCGGTGGCGAACATCCACTGATGGCGACGCATAACCGATTGTTGGGGTTGGGCAATGTGTATCTGGAGGTGATTTCAGTGAACCCTGAAGCGCCAGCACCTGCCCACCTGCGCTGGTTTGATCTGGACAATTTCAGCGGCGCGCCGCGATTGACCAACTGGATTTGCCGCACGCAGGATATGGCTGCAGCAATTTCAGCCGCGCCTGATGGGGTTGGGGTACCAGTAGAATTGGCGCGCGCCGATTTACGTTGGCAAATGGCGGTGCCTGCGGACGGAAAACTGCCATTTCAGAACACCTATCCTGCTCTGATCCAGTGGCATGGCGCGGCCCATCCCGCAGCGCGGCTGCCAGATAGTGGATGCAGATTGCTGATGTTTGAAGTCATCCACCCACAAGCCAAAGCGCTGAAAGCAGCTTTAGACAGTATGTTTGCAGACCCAAGGGTGAGCATCACGCAAGGCGAAGTGGCCAGCTTTCGCGGGCGAATCCAAACGCCACACGGCATTCGCGAGTTGGGCTAGGCCTTGTTACAAAAACTAGTGAATACGTGACCTGACACTCCGGCAAATACTCGCTATCCTAGCCGCATGTCTATATGGACCCGCATAACTGACGCCCTGTCGGCCCTCACCAGTGGTGAAGGCCTGTCCGAAGTGTTCGAGCGCCTGCGCACCCCGCCCGAGCAATCGGTCGGCTTTACCATCGCGGTTATTGCACTGGGGGCAAAGATGGCCAAAGCCGATGGATTGGTGACCCGCGACGAGGTGACAGCCTTTCGCGAAGTGTTCAACATCCCGCCTGAAGAAGAAGGTAATGCTGCGCGGATATTCAACATGGCGCGCACCGATGTGGCGGGTTTTGAAGAATATGCCCACCGGATCAAAGCGATGTTTGGCACACGGCGCGAGGCCCTGTGCGATCTGATGGAGGGTCTGTTTCACATCGCACTGGCTGATGGCGAGTATCACCCAAATGAAGATGATTTTCTGGACCGTGTTGCGGGCATCTTTGAGATGGAAAAACGCGAATTTCGGGCGATGAAGGCGCAATTTGTCACCGATGCGGTGCCAGACCCTTATGATGTGTTGGGGGTTGTGTCGGATGCAAGCTTTGCGGATATCCAGGCGGCTTATCGCGCTTTGGTGCGTGAAACCCATCCGGACCGGATGATTGCAAGGGGTGTCCCCGAAGAGGCCGTGAAACTGGCCGAGGTGCGCTTGATTATGATCAACAATGCTTGGGAAGAAATCCAAAGGAACGCGGCCTGATGCGGATCTCCACCTATAACATCGAGTGGTTTGACAGCCTGTTTGACGAGGACGGCATGCCGCTGCTGGATGGCGCATGGTCGCGGCGACGCAATGTGACGCGAGGGCAGCAGCTTGAGGCGATTGCCAAAATTATGACGGCAATGGATGCCGATGCGATTATGGTGATTGAGGCTCCGGACAGCAGCCGACGGCGAGATGGCGTTGCGGCGCTGGAAAACTTTGCTGAACGGTTTGGCTTGCGGACACGAAAGGCGTTGTTGGGTTTTGAAAATTCAACACAACAAGAGATTGCCTTGCTTTTTGACCCTGACGCTCTTACCGCGATCCATGACCCCAAGGGCGATGAGACGGGTAAAAAAGGCAGCGCTGATGCGCCGCGTTTTGATGGGGTGTTTCGGCGTGATCTGGACACTGATGCTACCCCTGAGTTGATCAGTTTTTCAAAGCCCCCTCTGGAGGTGGCACTGCAAACCAAGGCGGGCGCAGCCTTGCGCTTGATTGGGGTACATATCAAATCAAAAGCACCGCATGGCGCGCACGGTAAAGTCGCGGTGATGCGCAAGGCGATTGAAAATCGCCGCAAGCAAATGGCGCAATGTATTTGGCTGCGCCAACGGATAAAAGCGCATTTGGCCGCGGCTGAATCTGTCATGGTTTTGGGTGATTTCAATGATGGGCCTGGCTTGGATGAATATGAAAAGTTGTTTGGCCGATCGAGCGTCGAAATTGTGCTGGGAGAGGATGGGCAAGATTGCCTGTTTGATCCGCACGCCCAGATGGCTCTTAGCCGAAAAATGGGTGCAAAACCTGCCAGCTCGCGGTTCTACATCAAACGTGAAAAGCGCTATTTGTCGGTGCTGTTGGATTACATCATGGTGTCGGCAGATTTACGCGCGCGCGGGCCGGCTTGGCGAATATGGCATCCGTTTGATGACCCTGAGTGTTATGAGATACCAGAGTTGCGAGACGCGCTGTTGACCGCGTCTGATCATTTCCCTGTGACCATTGATCTCGATTTGTGATCTTATAATTTGAGGCAAGATGCCTTATATATGTGGTATGAAACAGATAGCTGCATTTATCATCGCCGCATTTTTGGCACTGTCGCCTGTGTTCGCGCAGACTGCGAACTCTGAGGACAAAGGGGATTTGGGCGAAGGTCTGAACCTAATGGAAGAGGGGGCCAAGCTGCTTTTGCGCGGGTTGATGAACGAGATGGAGCCTGCCTTGAATGACTTGCAAGGTTTGGCAGAGCAGATGGGACCAGCGTTTGAAGATTTACAGGGGATGATTGGCGATTTCACCAATTATCACGCGCCCGAAGTATTGCCCAATGGTGATATCATAATTCGGCGCAAGACGCCGTTGCAGATCGAACCGAAAGAAAATGGTGAGATCGAGTTGTAGGACCTAAGTTTCTGGCAGGGCGCGTTTTTTGCAAAAAACGGTCAAAATCTTTGAAAGATTTTGGCACGGTGCTAATACGACAAATCACCCCTTCAGTTTTAACACCTTGGTTTGCGCCTCCAAACTGCGCGCAAGGGAATTGAAACGCGCCTCGGCAACTTCGCCGAGCAAACCGCGTCCCTTTTCGTTCAGCCGTAATTCCAACTGCTTCTTCTTCGGAAACAACCGCAATTCAGCAATATCGGCAAGCGAATCCACCGACAGCATCGCGCCAAACCGCATGGCTTTGCCAAGAACCTCTGCGTCCATCGCGTCCTTTTCGGACAAGAGGTCCACCATCGGTTCAAGCCGGGTGCCTTGGCGGCTGTTTTTATAACGGTGCAACAGGGCCAGCCCCAAAAACACCCGTTCGCGATGACGCAATCCCCCAAGATTGGCCCGCGTTGCGTAGTCAAAACAAACCTCGGCACGGTAATCCGGATGCGCGCGCCAAGTCACGTCATGCAGCAGACAGGCCGCTAAAATCATCCGCTTGCGGTCCGCATTGGCGGATTTGAACAATGGTATGATAAATTGATACAGCCCCTTGCCAAATCCAGGCCAACGGGCGTCCTTGCTTTCTGAAAAACGGCAGGCTTCAATCAGGGGGTCACGGTTGCGTAGTTTCTGCGGCATTTGTTCATAGAGCATGCCTTCGCGTATGCCATAACTGGATATCGCGATTTCGCGTGGTTTGAATTTGCGCACCAGACGTTTCAACACTTCGCAGGCCACCGGCACCAACGCCATCCGTGCTTGTGAGGTGCCTGTTTTGTTGCGCAGTGTTTCCAGATCATGGGTGTTGATCCACTTAACGGTTTCCATAACCGATTTTGGCGTCATTCGGTATTCGTGCAAAACGGTCAGTGGGTAGCCACGCCGCAGCATGTCCAGACGCGCAATGGCCCGCCATGAGCCACCGACTAAAAACAACCGCTTTGGCGTGGCCGGAATTTGGCTGTGTAACTCGTCCAAAACGCTGCTAATGTGCTTCTTTAACCCCTTTTTGCCCCCCGTCACCCCGTTTAACTTCAAGGGGCCAAGCGGCGAGGTCAAGCGCCGTCCGACGCGCCCATCGGCGACTTCGGCCAGCTCCATTGAAGAGCCACCAATGTCACAAACCAACCCGTTCGCCGTGGGCCAGCCCAGCAAAACACCCTGCGCCGAGAGGCGGGCCTCTTCTTCGCCGTCGATCACGTAAACTTTTAGGCCGGTTTCCTGTAACACTTCGGCACAGAAATCCGCGCCGTCGCTGGCGTCGCGCACAGCCGCTGTGGCCACGGCAGTTAACGGCGGAATGCCCATGCCCTCGGCCAGCAATTGAAACCGGCGGATCGCGGCCAACGCCCGCGCCCGACCCCGGGAATTTAGACGCCCAGTTTCGGGCAAACCGGCCCCCAGAGCACACATGATTTTTTCGTTGTAAAAATAGGCAGGGCTGCGTGCGGCACCATCAAACACCACCAGTCGAACCGAGTTGGAACCAACGTCAACCACTCCAACCCGCGCCAAGGCCCGTGATGAGGGGTCATCAAACAGCGGGCGGCCAAAGGGGCCCCAATCTTCAGATGTTGCATTCAACATGTCGTCCCCCATGCGTTGTCCCCATTTTGCTGTGCCAACGGGCCGCGCGTCAATCTCTGGTGTGGGTCAGTTCGGGCACATCGGCCGCTCCAACCTTGCCTCGACCCGACAGTGATGGGTTTTCCATAAAGAAACGGTGGCAATTGAAAGGCTGCGCCTCGGTTGCGGTTTTTGGGCGCAGGTAGCTGCCATCAGCGGACAAAACCCAGCTTTGCGCCTCATCCGCCAGGTTTGCGGCCATGATTTGCCCCATAATCTGGGCCTTGACGGTGGCATTCGTTGCTTCGATGAGCGTTTCAACGCGGCGGTTCAGGTTGCGGCCCATCCAATCAGCGGATGAGAAATAGACCTTGGCCTTTTTGGCGGGCAACCCGTGGCCGTTGCCAAAGCACACAATGCGTGAATGCTCTAAAAACCGCCCGACAATAGATTTGACGCGGATGTTTTCCGATAACCCCTTGATGCCTGGGCGCAAACCACAAATGCCACGTAAAACAAGATTGATTTTCACACCCGCCTGAGAGGCCGCGTAGAGCGCGTCGATCACTACGGGGTCCACCAGCGAATTCATCTTGGCCCAGATTTCGGCGCGCTTGCCGTCACGGGCGAAATCAGCCTCGCGCTGAATATTTTCAATCAGGGTGGATTTCAGGTTTAGCGGCGCAATCGACAGGTTTTCCATCCCGTCGGGCGGGGCGGAACCGGATAAGTAGTTGAACACTTTGGTCGCGTCACGGCCCAAGGCCTCGTTGCAAGTGAACAGCGACAGGTCCGTGTAAATCCGTGCCGTGATAGGGTGGTAGTTGCCGGTGCCAAAATGGGTGTAAGTCACCAGCTTGTCGCCCTCGCGGCGCACCACGATGCTGATTTTGGCGTGGGTTTTGTAGTTCAAAAACCCGTAAACCACATGGGCACCCGCGCGCTCTAAGCGGCGTGATTGACGTATGTTGGCGGCTTCATCAAAACGCGCCTTCAGCTCGACCAATGCGGTGACGGATTTGCCAGACTCGGCTGCTTCGCACAGGGCGGAAACAATGGGAGAATTGCGCGACGTTCGGTAAAACGTCTGTTTGATCGCCACCACATCTGGGTCGCGCGCGGCCTGTTCCAAAAAACGCACGACGGTGTCAAACGTCTCATAGGGGTGGTGCAGCAGCAGGTCTTTTTGACGGATGGCCGCAAACATGTCGCCCTCAAAATCCAGCACCCGTTCAGGCACGCGTGGGCTGAAATTCGGCCAGAGCAAATCCGGGCGCGCATCGGTGACCAATTCTGACAGGTCGGTCAGGCCCAACATACCGTCGATCTCGACAACTTCGTCGTCCTCAACGTGCAATTCCTGCGTGATTAAGCGGCGCAATCCAGACGGCGCGTCAGCCGAGATCTTCAACCGCACCACATCACCACGACGGCGCCGTTTCAGCGCTACCTCAAACTCGCGCACAAGGTCTTCGGCCTCGTCCTCGACCTCCAGGTCGCTGTTGCGCAGTACGCGAAAAGCACAGCTACCCTTGGTGGCATAGCCCGGAAACAACGCGTCCAGATGCAGCAGCAGCAACTCTTCAAGTGGCAAGAAACGTTGCGCTTTGCCAGTTGATGGCAGCGCAATAAACCGGTCGATCTGTTGGGGGATCGGCAGCAGGGCTTGCAAGGGGCGCTTGTCTGATACACGTTCAAGTTTCAGCGCCAGTGAAAAGCCTTCATTGGGAATGAACGGAAAAGGGTGGGCCGGATCAATCGCCAGTGGCGAAAGCACCGGAAACACTTGGGTCAAAAAGAAGGTCTCGATAAAAGCCTTGTCCGCGTCCGTCAGGTTTTCGCTAACCAACAGGGTGATCTCTTGGCCGGACAGTTCGCTGTGCAATGTGTTCCAAACCCGCTGTTGTTCTTGCAAAAGATTGCGTGCATCCGCGTTGATCAAAACCAGCTGTTGCGCAGGGCTAAGCCCGTCGATCGAGGGCGCGGTATTGCCCGCGTCGGCCAATTCTTGCAGGCCTGCTACCCGCACGGTAAAGAACTCATCCAAGTTGGTGGCCGAAATCGACAAAAACCGCAGGCGTTCCAACAGTGGTACGCGAGGGTTCTCGGCCTCTTCCAAAACGCGCCAGTTAAAGGCCAGCCAGGACAGCTCGCGGTTGAAGAACCGTTTGGGGCCGGAGCGGTCCTCATCGGGCAGGGCGGTGGCCGGTTCGAACGGGGCTTTTAGGAAATTCGCTTGGGTCATTTGGGGCGCCAAAATAGTGGGGATGCTGGGGCTGTTATGCCGTGTTTTTATCCCAATTGTCCAGCACTTGCGCGGCGATACCATGGCTGATGGCGCGGCGCTCGCTTAGCGCGGCTTTGTCCAGTGCGGCGACCAACAAACCTGCCGTATCAAACGAGCGATCCATGCGTTTGATCAGGTAGGCGATCAGTTTGGGCTGCACGTCGATTTGGCGGTCCGCGAACAGTTTGATCAGCACTGCCGACAGCAGCGCATCATCAGGGGCGGGCAGGGCGGTGACACTTGTGGCGCTCATTCGGCTTTGCAGATCGGGCAGGCTCAACGCCCAGTGGTTGGGTGCCAGATCGGCCGTCAGCAATAGCGGCGTACCGGTTTCGCGCATCAAGTTATGCAGGTGAAACAACGCCTCTTGGGCTGCGGGGGCAGTGGCGATGTCGCGGATGTCCTCAACGGCGATAGGGGCGTTTGCAAGGGTTGGAATGTCGGCTTTGGCCAAATCCTGTGCGGCAACCACTGTCGCGCCTAGCTCCGAGGCCCAGACCTGTGTCAGATGGGTTTTCCCTGATCCAATAGGCCCGATCAGCGCCAATTTTGCATCCGGCCATTTTGGCCAATCCTCAAGCATTTTGACGGCCAGCGCATTGGCCGGGGAGATAAAAAAATCATCCCGCCCAAGTGCCGTTTTTACGGGCAGATCAAAGGTCATTTGTTCGGCCATGCTCAGTCTTCTTTAGGCGTGTCGGTCACGTCAGTCGTGTCCGTTCCAACTGATTTGCCAGAAAGGCCTTGATACAACCGCCCGCCTTGATATTGGCCAATACCAAAGCGAATTAACACGCCAATAATGGCCGCCACAGGTACAGCAACCAACATGCCGACAAAGCCGAACAATGTGCCAAACACCGACAAGGAAAACATCAACCACACTGGATGCAAACCCACAGAATTTCCAACCAGTTTCGGAGTGATCACATTGCCTTCCAGCGCCTGACCCAATGCAAAAACACCGGCAACCAAACCCAGTGACACCCAATCACCCCAGAACTGGAACAGGCCCAGCCCGATGGCCAATGCGCCGCCGATCAACGCACCGATATAGGGAATGAAGGTGATTAATCCGGCAAACGCCCCAACCAGCAAGCCAAATTGCAGGCCAACCAACATCAGGCCAATGGCATAAAAAACCCCCATCGTTAAACAAACGGTGCCTTGGCCACGGATGAATGAGGAGAGTGTGCGATCGACTTCGCGGGCCAACTGGCGGACAATCGGCGCATGATCCAGCGGCAGATAGCCGTCGATCTTGGCGACCATCTTGTCCCAGTCTAGCAACATGTAAAAGGCCACCACCGGCACGATCACCATCAAAAGAACGATGTTGAGAAGGCTCATGGCAGAGGACAAAACAGTATTCACCAACTCCCCACCTTTGGATTGTATGGCTTGCCCCAAACTGTCAAGCGTTTGACGCAGGTTGGAGTTTTCATCCATCAAAGTTGGAAAGCGTTCGGTCAGGAAATTATACAGTTTGGTAAAGATTTCAGGCGCCGAATTTACCAGCGAAATGGTTTGCTCAACCAGGGTTGGAACGATCAACAATGCGATCAAAACAAACAAAACCACCGCGAAAATCGTGATCACCACCGTGGCCAACACCCGCGATAACCCCATGCTCTCCAGGCGGTCTGCGACCGGATCCAGAAAGTAGGCAATCGCCCCGCCCAACACGAAGGGCAAGATCACATCGCCTAAAAACCACAGCATCACCAACAGAATGGCTGCAATGATGCCCCAGTATTTGGACTGCTGTTGAACCGGTAGGGCCATGATTGCTCCTGTTTTCCTTATCACTTTTTGACCTATGCGTGGGCGCGTTGCAAGGGGGCAGGCCGCATGGGTTCTTGTCTGACCCTGCCAGATCGCCTAAACGGAGCAGCAACAGACATATGTTTATCGAAAAAGGTTCCTCCAGATGCGTCTAAGCCGATATTTCCTGCCCGTTCTAAAAGAAAACCCAGCTGAGGCGAAAATTGTCTCGCATCGCTATATGTTGCGGGCCGGGATGATCAAACAGGCCAGCGCAGGCATTTATTCATGGCTGCCGCTGGGCCTGAAAGTTCTGCGCAACATCGAGCGGATCGTGAACGAGGAACAGGCCCGCGCTGGGCACATCCCGATCCTGATGCCGACTGTTCAGTCAGCCGATTTGTGGCGCGAGAGCGGACGCTTCGATGATTTTGGTGCCGAGATGCTGCGAATTTCGGATCGGCACGGGCGCGACATGCTATACGGCCCCACCAATGAGGAACAGGTTACCGACATTTTCCGCAGCCACGTCAACAGCTACAAAGACCTGCCGCTGACGCTCTATCAAATCCAGTGGAAATTCCGCGACGAGGTCCGGCCACGGTTCGGCATCATGCGGGGCCGCGAATTTTTGATGAAGGATGGCTACAACTTCGACATTGATTATGACGCGGCCATTCATTCCTATAACCGCCACATGGTCAGCTATCTGCGCACCTACGAGCGCATGGGGCTGCAAGCCATTCCTATGCGGGCCGATTCCGGCGCAATGGGCGGCGACGACACCCATGAATTCTTGGTTCTGGCCGACACCGGCGAATCCGAGGTGTTCTACGACAGTGCTATTTTGGATATGAAATTTGGTGATCGCGACGTGGATTTCGACAATGTCGAAGAATGCGCAGGCATCGCCAAAGATTGGACGACGCCCTACGCACGCACCGATGAAACCCACGACGAGGCGCTGTTTAACGAAGTCCCAGAAGAGCGCCGTAAAACCTCGCGCGGTATCGAGGTTGGGCAGATTTTCTATTTTGGCACCAAATATTCTGAAGCAATGGGGGCCAATGTGGTCACAGACAGCGGTGATCGGGTACCCGTCCACATGGGCAGCCACGGCATTGGCGTCTCGCGTCTATTGGGTGCCATCATCGAGGCCAGCCATGACGACAAAGGCATCATTTGGCCCGAAGGCGTGACACCATTCCATTGCGGCATCATCAACCTGAAACAGGGCGACGATGAGGCCGACGCAGCCTGCGAGGGGCTTTATGCTGCGCTGACGGCTGCGGGTCTTGAGCCACTTTACGATGATCGCAACGAGCGCGCAGGCGGCAAATTCGCCTCGATGGACCTGATCGGTCTGCCATGGCGCATTACGGTTGGGCCACGCGGATTGAAAAACGGTGTGGTCGAATTGACCAGCCGCAAAACCGGCGAAAGCGTTGAAATGCCGCCAGAAGAGGCCGCCGCCAAAGTGGTCGCAATCTACGCCGCTCTATAAGGGACAGGGCGGTGAAAGCCGCCCTAATCCTCGCTCAATGCCGCCAAAACACGGACCTGAACGTCTTGCGGCTGGGCCTCAATGGCTTCCATCACGCGATGCAACTCGCCGCGCACCCCGTGCAGCTGATCAATCAGCGACAGCACCACGCCCAAAGCATCTTCCTTCAGGTCGAACTGCTCTGTCAGATCGCAAATCAGCTCGATCCGCGCCAAATCAGCGAGGCTGAAGACCGGTCCGGCCTCGGATTGGGTCGGGAACAGGAATTCCTGTTTCACATAGGTGGTCAATCGCGCGCGGGTCAGGCGGGTGACGGTGGTGATGGTTTCTTGCTCGGAATAAAAACGGCTCATTTCGACATCCCTTCGCGTGGATCATATCCGTGGGTCTTGCGCCAATCCTCCATGAACGCGGACAAGTCTGCATCCACGTCTGGCGGCATGACGATGCGTAACTCGACCCGTTGATCGCCCGCAGGCTTGCCGCTCGGTTTCACGCCACGCCCCTTTAGACGCAAAGTCTGGCCACTGCTGGCCCCCTTGGGAATGGTCAGATTGACGGAGCCGCCAATGGTTGGCGTCGCGATTTTACCGCCCAACACGGCTTCGTCCACGGTGATAGGCAGGGTGACGTAAATGTCGTCCCCCTCGCGCACAAAAACCTTGTGGGGCAACACGGTGATGGTGACATAGGCGTCGCCCCGCGCGCCCTTGCCGCGCCCCGCAGCCCCTTTGCCCCGCAGCCGAATGGTCTGGCCATCTGCAGTGCCGACAGGAATCTTAACCTCAAGATTGTCGCCAGAGGGCAGGGTGATGCGTTTCTTGCCACCCTGAACAGCCTCCATGAAGCTGACCTCAAGAGAAAAGCGCGCATCGGTTCCGCGCGCATCAAACCCACCATGTGCTGCATGGGCCTGTCGTTGGCGCAAAATATCGGCAAACACATCCGACATATCGCCAAAATCCTGATACCCATGCGAGGATTGCGACCCATGCCCGGGCTGCCCGGCATAATCGCGGTAGAATTTACGCTCGGGTTGCTTTTCAGCCCCCGCAGCATCAATTTCACCCGCGTCATACCGGCGGCGCTGGTCGGGATCTTTCAGGAAATCATAGGCGTTTGAGGCAGCTTTGAATTTGGCTTCGGCCTTGCTGTCCCCCGGATTAAGGTCCGGATGGCTATCGCGAGCAATCTTGCGATAGGCTTTTTTGATCTCGGCGTCGGTGGCTGATTTCTTGAGACCGAGGGCCGCGTAGGGGTCATTGCTCATGGGCATATGCTCCGGTGATTATGTGTTACACCCGATATAGTCACATTTCGCACATTTTAAAGGCTTTACCGCGCTGCAGGTTAGTCCACAGACGAATAAAGCGCGCGTTGAGAAAACGCGCGCCTTAATGAATTCGATATCAGTTGATTTAGGGGCAAATAGCTTTGCAACCCAACCTGGTGACCTAGCCTTGTAGCATAGGCTTACATTTACGTGGCGCCTTTGGTAGGCCGACGGTTTGTGGGTTCACAATCAGGTGCCACGTTGGCGCATAGCCCGGGGCCTGAGCACGCGAGTAGGAACAGCCGTTGGACAGGGTCTGCCATTGGCCGCCATTGCTGACTTTGCCATTGTTGGTAGAGGTCGTGCTAATGCGAAGATTTGAGTTGTTTTGTTGATCAGCGTTCACCGCATGTGTGAAACCCGCAGACAAAGCCAGTGCAGAAAGAAGTGTAAGTGTTTTCGTGTTGAACCGTGTCATCGTGTTACTCCTAAAAAATGAGCGCCCTGCAGTGGTGCTGCCTGACAATTGATGAAGCAGTACTAGTTTTGAAATATGGAGTCATTAAGGCAGCGGTGTGAAAATACCAAGTCATAGGGATTTGGCGCTTATCCGCGCTTTTTGACTTTCATCGGCGTTTTCCCGCTTTTATTGATGTTTTTAGATGATTTTTAGCCATTGGTCGTGGGGGCAAAGATCAGGATTTGGCATCTGGCGTATTGGTTGATATCGCATGCTTGACCCGACCAGCGGATGGCGTCAAAATCCGGCAAAACAATAAGAATGAGGATCAGAACAGTGGCAGGCCAGACAGCCCCTTTTGCGCGCTTTGAATGGATGATTGCGTGGCGCTACCTTCGTGCGAAACGCGCCGAGGGTGGGGTCAGCGTTATGACGTGGATATCGCTGATCGGCATCACTCTGGCCGTGGCGGCCCTGATCATCACGCTGGCGGTACGGGCCGGGTTTCGCGCCGAATTTGTCGACACCATTCTGGGCGCCAACGCCCATGTGACGGTTTATAATTCCGTCACAGTGAATGATGCGGGCCTTACAACACGGGTGATGGACGACTACGCCGTGCGGGCCGAAGCGATCCGCGCCATCCCCGGCGTTACCCGCGTCGCGCCGCTGATCAAAGGTCAAGTTATGGCCAACAACCGCAATGCCAACACTGGCGCACTGGTGTTTGGCATTTCGCTGGCAGATCTGAAAACCATTCCCCGTATTGCTTCGGCTGACAAGGCGTTAGGCGATCTTGACGATTTTGAAAACGGGGTGGCGATTGGCCAAGGTATTGCCAATTCACTGGGCCTTGGCATTGGGGACAAGATCAAGCTGATCTCGCCCAATGGCACCAAAACGGCCTTTGGTGTCAGTCCACGGGTGAATGTGTATGACGTCACCTACATTTTTTCGGTCGGACGTTATGACATCGACAACATCCGTATCTACATGCCGTTCCTTGAGGCGCAGAGCTTTTTCAACCGCGAGGGTGTGGTGGATGAGCTCGAGGTCATGATCAGCGAGCCTGAAAAAATCGACGACATGAAGTTGAAGCTGCTAAAGGCGGGGGGCGACCGAACAGTGCTTTGGACATGGCGCGATGCCTCTGGCTCGTTCCTGCAGGCTTTGACGGTTGAGGACAACGTGATGTTCGTGCTGATGACGGTGCTGGTGTTGATTGCCTCGATGAACATCATTTCGGGCCTTGTGATGTTGGTGAAAAACAAGGGCCGCGACATTGGTATCCTGCGCACGATGGGCCTGTCCGAAGGGTCGGTTTTGCGCGTTTTCTTTATATGTGGTGCGTTGACGGGGCTGATCGGCACAATACTAGGCGTCATTGTTGGCTGCCTGTTCGCCCTGTATTTTGACTCGATCTTGGCCTTCGTTTCAGGTGCATCAGGGGGCGAAGTTTGGGACGCCTCTGTGCGTGGCATCTACAAGCTGCCCGCCAAACTGCAACTGAACGATGTGTTGTCAGCGATTATCCTGTCGCTGGGCCTGTCTTTCATCGTCACCATCTTTCCAGCCCGCCGTGCGGCGCGCATGAACCCTGTCGAGGCGCTGCGTTATGAGTAAAAACATGTTGGAACTCAGCGGTATTACCAAGGCCTATAACCACGGTAAACCCAACGAAATTACAGTTTTGCGCGGGGCTGACCTGTGCCTTGCCGCGGGCGAAGTTGTGGCGCTGGTCGCCCCGTCAGGCGCAGGTAAATCGACACTGCTGCACATCGCCGGATTACTGGACACACCGGATGCCGGAACGGTACAGATTGACGGGGTGGATATGACTGGACGCTCGGACCGCAAACGCACCAACGTACGCCGCGGCGGGGTCGGGTTCATCTATCAATTCCACCACCTGTTGCCAGAGTTTTCGGCGCTGGAAAACATCGTTCTGCCCCAACTCGCCAACGGCGTGGCGCAAGGGGCCGCCGAAAAACGCGCCCTCGAATTGTTGAACACTGTTGGCGTTGCTGACCGCGCCAACCACCGTCCCGCTGCCCTGTCTGGTGGCGAACAACAGCGCGTGGCGTTTTGCCGTGCCTTGGCCAATCAACCCAAGGTCCTGCTTGCGGATGAGCCCACAGGCAATCTTGATCCCGCCACTTCGGACCAAGTGTTCGGAGCCTTGATGGCATTGGCCCGCGACACCGGATTGTCGGCCTTGATCGCCACCCACAACATGGAATTGGCCGCCAAAATGGACCGCGTTTTACGGCTGGAGAACGGCGTGTTGGTGTGAGGGTTCTCCTCGCAGCACTCTGGTTCCTTTCCGTCAACATTTGTGTCGCCCAATCTGCTCCGGTTGACGTGAAAATCATACTCTCGGTGGATGCTTCAGGTAGCGTGGATCCAAGCGAGTTTCACCTGCAAATCAACGGTTTGGCGGCAGCATTTCGTGACCCGTCCGTGCAGGCCGCCGTGCAACAGGGCCCACGTGGGCGTATCTTGGCGGCAGTGTTGATCTGGTCCGATGCTGCCTATCCAAAATACCCGACCGCGTGGCATGAACTGCACAATGCAGCGTCATTTGAGGCATTCGCGCAAGACATCGAACAATTCAACATCACCGCCCCCGGTGTGCCGGCGATCGGCGGCGGCGGTACCAATATTGGTGACGGTTTGCTGTTCGCAATCAACATGTTAGAAGAGAACACCGTGCCTGCCGGCCGCCGCGTGATTGATGTCTCGGGGGATGGGCCGGAATCCAAACCTTGGGTGCAGGGCGCGGTCCAATTGCCAAAGGCCCGCGCAGTGGCGCAGTCCCGCGGGATCACTGTGAACGGGCTGGCGATTGAAACCGATATTGCAGGGCTGCACCTGTGGTATGAGGCCAATCTGATCACCGGTGCGGGCAGTTTCGTTGAACGCGCGGTTGATTTCCAGGATTTTCGACGCGCTATCCTCAAAAAGCTGCTGCGTGAATTGTCCACTGCACCATTTGCTTTGGATCATTTTCAAAAACGCGCCACACTGCTAGACTGATACCGTGCAACAGGTTGGAGACCTAAAGTATGCGACACCTATTGGCATTTTCCTTGGCGGCGCTGATCCCCGCCACGGCTGCTATAGCGCAAGAGTCGACAGGCGCTGAGAACTACGCCGAAAACTGTGCCGGATGCCATGGTGAAGCGGCCATGGGGGACGGGCCACTTGCGTCGATGATCAGCGTGGAGGTGCCGGATTTAACGGTCCTGTCGCGGCGTTACGGCGGGAACTTTCCATTGGTGGACGTGGTGCGCAAAATTGACGGACGGGTCCAATTGCGCGGCCATGGTGATCCGATGCCGGTGTTTGGCGGCATGCTCAGAGGGGCCTCGGCGGTGATCGACACAGCCGACGGCGACCCGATCGTGACCAAGGCCGCCGTGCTGGCCGTGGCGGATTATCTGGAAGGGTTGCAGCGCTAGGGTTGTAGTAAATAGGGCAGTAAGCTGGGGATGATCCCGCCCGCGATTAGACCAAACAACGCCGCCATCAGGATTTTCGGCTTGGCGCTACGGGCGTCCATCCCGACGGTACGGCAGATCAGACCTGTGAGTGTGCCAACAAGGATCGCAACGGGGATGCCGGTTAGGAACATATCGAACACTCACCCATCATTTCAGTGAAAGACTAGACATCCAACTCTTCAACAAACTGCGCATTTTCTTGAATATACTGAAACCGCATTTCGGGCTTTTTGCCCATCAACCGTTCCACCAAATCCGCCGTATCCCCCGGCATATCCTCGTCAATCGTGACGCGGATCAAGGTGCGGGTTTCGGGGTTCATGGTGGTGTCTTTCAAATCCTTGGCGTCCATTTCACCCAAGCCTTTGAAGCGTGACACGTCGATTTTACCTTTGCCGCCGATACCTTTGTCCAGCCACTCGGCTTTTTCGGCCTCGTCAATGCAATAGACCCGCTTGGCCCCCTGCGTCAGACGAAACAGCGGCGGGCAGGCCAGATACAGGTGGCCCGCATCAATCATCGGGCGCATTTGGGTGAAGAAGAACGTCATCAACAGCGCCGCGATATGCGCGCCGTCGACATCCGCATCGGTCATGATGATGACCTTCTCATAGCGCAAATCTTCGACGTTAAAGCGTGATCCCAGCCCAACGCCCAAGGCTTGGGCCAGATCGTTGATTTCGGCGTTGGTGCCGATTTTGCTCGACGCCGCCCCCAAAACATTCAGGATTTTACCGCGCAAGGGCAGCAGGGCTTGGGTCTTGCGATTGCGGGCCATTTTGGCCGAGCCCCCCGCAGAATCCCCCTCCACGATGAACAACTCGGTGCCCTCGCGGGTTTTGCTGGAACAATCGGTCAATTTACCTGGCAGGCGCAGCTTTTTGGTCGCAGATTTGCGCTGGGTTTCTTTCTCGGCGCGGCGTTTCAGCCGTTCCTCGGCCCGCAAAACCAGATAATCAAGGATCGCGCCCGCCGATTTGGTGTCAGCCGCCAGCCAGTTGTCAAAATGATCCCGCACCGAGTTTTCAACCATTTTCTGCGCGGATTCATTGGACAGGCGGTCCTTGGTTTGACCCACAAAGCTGGGGTCACGGATAAAGATCGAAATCAGCGCAATGCCACCCGTGGTCAGGTCATCGCGCACAATCGTCGCGGCTTTTTTGTTGCCAACCAATTCGCCATAAGCACGGATGCCTTTCAGTAGGGCGGCCCAAAAACCGCTCTCGTGGGTGCCGCCCTCGCGGGTGGGCACGGTGTTACAATAGCTCTGGATGAACCCGTCACGCACGGGGGTCCAGTTGATCGCCCATTCCACCGAGCCCGGCTCGCCAAATTTTTCGCCAAAATCGACTTTGCCCGAAAAAGGTGCGTCGGCGTAAACGGCGGCTTCGCCCAAAACTTCGCCCAGATATTCTGCCAACCCGCCGGGGTAGTGGAATTTAGCCTCAAGCGGCATTTCGCCGTCGGCAATGGTCGTTTTCCAACGAATTTCAACGCCCGAAAACAGGAAGGCTTTGGATTTAACCAACTCATACAAGCGCGCGGGTTTGAATTTCAACGCCCCGAAAATTTCCGCATCAGGGTGGAAGGTCACCGTGGTGCCGCGCCGATTGGGGGCGGCGCCAATTTCCTCAAGTTTGCCCAGCGGTAGGCCACGGGAAAATCTTTGTTGATATAATTTACGATCCCGCGCGACCTCGACCACCATGCTGTCGGACAGCGCGTTCACAACCGAGGAACCAACCCCGTTCAACCCACCCGATGTGGCATAGCTGTCGCCGGAAAACTTGCCGCCTGCGTGCAGGGTACACAAGATCACCTCAAGCGCGGATTTGTCGGGGAATTTGGGATGCGGGTCAATCGGGATGCCACGGCCATTGTCTCGGATGGTGACGGAATAGTCGTCATGCAGCTCAACCTCGATCCGGTTTGCATGACCCGCCACGGCCTCGTCCATCGAGTTGTCCAACACCTCGGCCACCAGATGGTGCAAGGCGCGGCTGTCAGTGCCACCGATATACATGCCGGGACGTTTGCGCACAGGTTCCAGCCCCTCAAGCACTTCGATCGAGGCGGCGTCATAGGCTTTGTCAGGCTCTTGGCCCGAAAGAAGGTCATCGGCGGACATATTTGGCTGCTCTTGTTGGTTTTGTTGCCGCTTATTCTAGTGCAGGACATTGATGCGGGGCAATCGCTATCTGCGGATACTGTTGGTATTGTGCCGTTCAACAAGGCGTGGTCTTGTGTCGGGGTCGTATTTCACAAAAGGACTGCCACAATGGATGCCGCTGCCGCCTTTGCGCGCTATGAAGAATTGCGCCCCCGTTTGCCAAAGGCGCGGTTCCCCAAACAGGCGATTGCTGTCAACAGCCTGTTGGACATTGCCGATCAGGCGGATGTGTTTGTGTTTGACGCCTACGGGGTATTGAACGTGGGTGAGGGGCCGGTTGCGGGGGCCGCCGCGCGCATTGACGAGCTGCGTGCGCTTGGCAAACAGGTGTTTGTGTTAAGCAACTCCGCCTCCAACACCCCTGCTGTCATGCAGGCGCGGTTTCAGCGG